>JAEAMG010000196.1_pt1 | contig 94915 bp, 92 predicted proteins | sample 8958741 | NCBI WGS metagenome assembly JAEAMG01 (sample SAMN16933256, study PRJNA681125) | bioreactor sludge metagenome | isolation source: anaerobic bioreactor treating anionic surfactant - SDBS | place: India: Bengaluru | collected 2019-02-28
CTGTGGCGAGCGGGCTTGCCCCGCGTTGGGCTGCGAAGCAGCCCCAAAACACAGCGCCGAAGCTGCCTGGCGCACTGCAGCGCTCTTATTGGGGCTGCTGCGCAGCCCAACGCGGGCGGTGCGACGATTCGGCAAGCCCGCTCGCCACAGGTAACTTGTCTGTTCTATCTCTTAACTGACTTGCATTAGGGCTTGCCCCCTCCCACATTGGGTTAGGCGGTGTACTCAGGCCTGCAGGTAGCGCAACACCGACTCGCAAATCATCTCGCGATGCCGCTGTTTAACCGCCTCATCCGACAGGTCGATCTGAAAGATCTCACTGAACGTATGGCGGTTGGACACTCGGTAAAAGCTGAATGAGTTGATCAGCAGGTGCACGTCCAACGGTTCCAGCCCTTCGCGGAACAGGCCCATCTGGGCGCCTCGGCGCAACGTCACCCCTAGCCCCTCGAGGATTTTGCTGTTCATCGCCTTGATCGTTTCGGTGCGTTTCACGTACTCGGCATTGTGGATATTTTCGATGCTGACGATACGCACGAAATCGACGTTCTGATCGTGGTGATCAAAGGTGAACTCCACCAGCCGCCGAATCGCCTCTCGCGGTTCCAGCGCGGTGAGGTTCATCCGCGTTTCGGTGTTGCGAATATCGCCGTAGAGCTTCTCCAGCACCTCGACGTACAACTGCTCCTTGCTGCCGAAGTAGTAATAGATCATGCGCTTGGAGGTATGGATGCGCTCGGCGATGGCATCCACGCGAGCGCCGGACAGGCCCTGCTGAACAAACTCGACGATGGCTTCCTGGAGAATATTCTCGCGGGTCTTTTCCGGATTGTTCTTACGACTCTTGCGCGGTGCGTCTAACACCGCGGGGAGTTCGGGACTTGAGGTCATGGTGCGCTCACGGCCATTTTTATTGTGCAGGCCGCGATTATGGGCCGAGGCGTCTTGCGAAGGAAGCACCTCGCCTACCGTTATAAACGCGCCTGGCGCACCGCGCCGCTGCGGGATTTGGCCATCGCCGCCAGGCGCACCGCCACGTTGGCCGCGCCGTAGCCGGCATAACCGTTCTTGCGCTGGATGATCTCGAAGAAAAACCGTCCCTCGAAAGGTTCGGTGTACACATGAAACAACTCACCGCCCTGGGCGTCACGGTCGTACAACACGTTGTAGTACGCCAGTTCGCTGAGGAACTCGTCATCGAAATCAAAGCGCGCCGCGAGGTCGTCGTAGTAGTTGAGGGGAATATCCAGCAGCGGTACCCCGGCCTCCTTCGCGCGGCGCACTTCGGCAAAAATATCCGCGCAGTCGAAGGCAATGTGATGCACACCCGAGCCGCGATAACTCGACAGCGCGTGGGAAATCGCAGTGTTGCGGTTCTCGGAAATATTCAGCGGCAGGCGAATCGAGCTGCAACGGCTGCGCAGTGCACGGCTTTTCACCAGGCCGTAGGGGTCGGGCAGCACCACTTCGTCATCCGCTTCGAAATCCAGCAGGCTCTTGTAGAACAGCACCCAACTGTCGAGGCTGTCGGCCGGCAAGGCCATGGCCATATGGTCGATGCGCAGCAACCCCCCGCCCGCAGCGCCGGATGCTTGCAGATTGAAGTCGGTGTCGTAGATCCCCCCCTCACCCTGATCCACCAGGTAAATCAGGCTGCCGTCCGGCGCGCGTACTGCCGCCAGCTCCAGCTCGTTGGGCCCGACCAGGCCGCGATAGGGCTGGCCCTTGTAGGCCACCGCTCGTTCCAGGGCCTTGGCGCTGTCCTTGACCCGAATCGCCGTGGCGCACAACGACGGCCCATGGGCCTCGAAAAAGTTATGCGCGAAGGAATAGGGTTCGCAGTTGAGGATCAGGTTGATGTCACCCTGGCGCAGCAGGCTCACGCTCTTGGAGCGGTGCTGGCCGGCCTTGACGAAACCCAGGCGCTCCAGCCAATGGGTGAGCTTGGCGCCGAGGTTTTCATCCACGGCGAATTCGAGGAACTCGATACCGTCGTACTCGCTGGCCGCAGGGGTATCAAACAGAATCTCGACAGGTTGCGCGGGCGCCTCCTGTTGCAAACGCTCGCGGGTTTTTTCTTCCAGGTACAGCAAGGAACGCAGGCCATCCGCCGCATTCGCGCGGGTCGGCGCGGCGCGGAAGCCATCGTTGAAGATTTCCAGGGACAAAGGCCCGGTGTAGCCGCTCTTGATTATCGGCGCGAGGAACCCCGCCAAGTCGAATTCGCCCTGGCCGGGGAAGCAGCGAAAATGCCGGCTCCACTCCAGGACATCCATGGCCAGGATCGGCGCGTCGGCCATTTGCACGAAGAAGATCTTGTCGCCGGGGATCTGCGCGATGGCACTCGGGTCGCCCTTGAGCGACAGCGTATGGAAACTGTCGAGCAACACCCCAAGGCTCGGGTGATCGACCTGGCGCACCAGGTTCCACACCTGCTGCCAGGTGTTCACATGCTTGCCCCAGGCCAACGCTTCATAACCAATGCGCAGGCCGCGACGGCCAGCGTGTTCGGCCAACAGGCTGAGGTCGTCCAGCAGGATGCGTTCATCGCCGACGCAATCGGCCGAGGCATTGCTGCACACCAGCACCAGGTCGGTGCCCAGTTCCTGCATCAGGTCGAACTTGCGCTCGGCGCGCTCCAGGTTGCGCGCCAGGCGATCGCGGCGGCAGCCTTCAAAGTCGCGAAACGGCTGGAACAAGGTGATGGCGATGCCGAGGTCGGCGCACATCTGCCTGACTTCACGGGGGCTGCCGTCGTAATACAACAAGTCGTTTTCGAAGATCTCCACCCCATCGAACCCGGCGGCGGCAATGGCTTCGAGCTTTTCCGGCAGGGTACCGCTCAAGGACACGGTGGCGATGGAACGTTGCATGGACGACTCCCGGCAATTGTTGTTTGTGGCAAATTATTCGCCCCCAGACTACCCGCAGCAATTAAAATGTACGAACCGGTTAGTTTTTGGTGCGATTATCGAACACTAAGCCTCTTTGGCGAATTGACGATTTTTTAGCCACTGCGCACCATCAATCACGCAGCGACACCCAAAAGAAGACCCACAACACCTCATAAAAATTTCAAAAAACGGGTACAACCACATGCCTTCGCAAAACTCCGCCCTGGCCGCGCGCCCGGGCACCCCGCACGCCGGCATCGGCGACAAGATCCGCGGCGCCCTTGCCGTGGGTAAAACCCGCTGGGGCATGCTGGCCCTGGTGTTCTTTGCCACCACCCTCAACTACATCGATCGTGCCGCCCTGGGCGTGATGCAACCGATCCTGGCCAAGGAAATGAGCTGGACGGCGATGGACTACGCCAACATCAACTTCTGGTTCCAGGTCGGCTACGCCATCGGTTTTGTGCTGCAAGGCCGACTGATCGACCGCGTGGGCGTCAAACGCGTGTTCTTCTGCGCGGTTCTGCTGTGGAGCCTGGCCACCGGTGCCCATGGCCTGGCCACTTCGGCCGTCGGTTTTATGGTCTGCCGCTTTATTCTCGGGCTGACCGAAGCTGCCAACTACCCCGCCTGCGTCAAGACCACCCGCCTGTGGTTCCCCGCCGGTGAGCGTGCGGTGGCCACCGGTATCTTCAACGCCGGCACCAACGTCGGCGCAATGATGACGCCGATGCTGCTGCCGCTGATCCTGCATGCGTGGGGCTGGCAGGCTGCGTTCCTGTGCATGGCGTCGCTGGGCGCGATCTGGCTGGTGTTCTGGGGTTTGAAGTACTACAACCCGGAAAACCACCCGACCGTTAAACAATCCGAACTGGACTACGTGCAACGGGAAGTCGAACCGGAACAACCTGGCGTACCGTTCAGCCGCATCCTGCGCATGCGCGGCACCTGGGCCTTTGCCATCGCCTATGCACTCACCGCACCGGTGTTCTGGTTCTACCTGTATTGGCTGCCGCCGTTCCTGAACCAGCAGTACAACCTGGGCATCAACGTGACGCAGATGGGTATCCCGCTGATCATCATCTATCTGACAGCCGACTTCGGCAGCGTGGGTGGGGGGATTCTGTCGTCCTTCCTGATCGGCCGTGGGATGAACTCGATCAAGGCGCGGTTGCTGTCGATGCTGCTGTTTGCCTGCTGCATCATCGGCGTGATCATGGCGGCCGGCTCAAGCCAACTGTGGGTCGCGGTGTTTGCCATCTCCCTGGCCATCGGTGCGCACCAGGCCTGGACCGCCAACATCTGGAGCCTGGTGATGGACTACACACCCAAGCACATGATGAGCACGGTGTTCGGGTTCGGCGGCATGTGTGCAGCCATCGGCGGCATGTTCATGACCCAGATCGTCGGCCACATCCTCACCGTGACCAACAACAACTACACCGTGTTGTTCACCCTGATCCCGGCGATGTACTTCATTGCGCTGACCTGGATGTACTTCATGGCACCGCGCAAGATTCCTACCGTAGACGTCTGATCACCTGCGCCGCTGCTGCCAGGCAGCGGCCAACCCGCTCATGCAGATCACCCCGATACCGACCACCGTGGTCATATCGGGGGTATGGTTGAACACCAGCCAGCCCAACAACCCCGCGAATACGATCTGGCAATAGCCGAACGGCGCCAGCAAGGCCGGCGCCGCAAAGCGGAACGCCTGGGTCAGCATCAAGTGCGCGGTCATCCCGCAGGTGCCCAGCGCCAACATCATCACGCCGTGCCACAGCGTCGGGATCTGCCAGAAGAACGGCACCATCGCGCTCATCACCAAGGTATTGCACAGGCCGGCGAAGAAGTTGCTGGTGGTCGGGGTGTCGTATTGGCTGAGGATGCGCGTAAGCAGTTGGTAGAAGCAGAAGAACAGCGCCGAGCACAGCGGCAGCAGCACCGCAGGCGTAAACAACTCACCGCCTGGGTGAATGATCACCAGCACGCCGATAAAGCCGCAGATCACCGCCAGCCATTGGCCGCGTGTCACATGCTCGCCGAGCAGCGGCACCGACAGGGCCGTCACCAGGATCGGCGCGAGGAAGTTCACCGCCGTGGCTTCCGCCAACGGGATGTAATGCAATGCCGTCGTGAAAAACAGGCTGGTGCCCAACAAGCACAAGGCCCTGACTACCTGCATCCCCGGGCGTTTACTGCGCAGCACGCGTAGCCCCGATTGCGGCAGGAAAATCCCGGCCATCAGCAAGGTATGCACCAGGTAGCGCGCCCACACCACCATCACGATCGGGTAGAACCCGGCCAGGTATTTGGACAAGGCGTCGTGGCTGGAGAACAGAAACGTCGCCGCCACAATCAGCACAATGCCTTTGAAGGGATGGTTGACGCCGGAAAGGGGGGTGCTGACAGTCATGGAATTCTCTTGCGTGGCGGGCGGAACGCTGAGCACTGAACGAAGTAGCGCTCAACCCGGTAATCTAGCAGCCGGGCCGGAGTCTGCCCCAAGAGCATAACCAAACACCGGGCGAACAGCGCACTAAATCACGGGATTCGAGTCCAACGCAGCATCTTAGCCCCGCGCTGCATACTTTTTAACCAAGGCCTTGCCGCTATGAAAAAAACCCTCTTTGTTCTTTCTGCCCTTACCCTGCTGACCGCCTGCAACCAGGAGTCCAAGCCAGCGCCCAAACCCGCGCCGCCTTCCGTGCAAGCTACCCTGGTCCCCGAAACCCCGCCCACCGATAAATGGGTCGGCAAATGGATCGGTGTCGAAGGCCTGAACCTGACCATCGCCAAGGACGACAGCATCGGCCGTGGCCATTACCTCCTGACCATGCAATACGGCCTCGACGCCGACGACTCGGGCACCTTCAGGGGTGAAGCGGCCGAAGACGGCATCGCCTTTACCCGCCCGGACGGCCCGCAGTTGCTGCGCGCCGGCGATGGCGAAGCGACCGGGCTGAAATGGCTGGCGGATAAAAAAGACTGCCTGATCGTCGCCACCGGCGAAGGCTATTGCCGTTAATACCGACCATACTCAATCACGGTCAGCACACAGAGGATTGCCCCATGCTATGGAAAAAAGGCCGACGCAGCGACAACGTGGTGGATGCCCGCGATGACAGTGGCGGCGGCGGTGGAGGGATGCGCTTTGGTGGCGGCAAGGGCCTGAGCCTGACCGCGATTGTGCTGATCGTCGGTATCGGCTGGCTGACCGGCCAGGACCCGCTGCAGATCCTCGGCCAGTTGACCGGCCAGATGGAGCAGGCGCCCTCGGTCAGCACGCAATCGCGCCAGGCACCGCCGGCCAACGATGAGCAAGCCGACTTCGTACGGGCAGTGCTGGGCGATACCGAAGACACCTGGGGCCAGGTGTTCCAGGAAAACGGCCTGGTCTACAAAAACCCGAAACTGATTCTGTTCCGTGGCCGGGTCAATTCCGCCTGCGGTGGCGCCACCTCGGCCAGCGGCCCGTTCTATTGCCCGGCGGATCAGCAGGTGTACCTGGACCTGGATTTCTTCCGGGAAATGTCGCAACGCTTCCAGGCTGCCGGCGATTTCGCCCAGGCCTATGTGATCGCCCACGAAGTCGGGCACCACGTACAAACATTGCTGGGCATTTCGTCGAAGATCCAGGCCGCACGCCAGCAAGGCCGGCAGATGCAAGGCGACGGCGGCCTGCTGGTACGCCAGGAGCTGCAAGCCGACTGCTTCGCCGGCGTATGGGCCAACCGTGCGCAAAAACGCCTGAACTGGCTGGAGCCCGGCGATATCGAAGAAGCCCTGAATGCCGCCAACGCCATCGGCGATGACCGTTTGCAGCAACAGGGTCAGGGGCGCGTGGTGCCGGACTCGTTTACCCACGGCACCTCGGCGCAGCGGGTTCGCTGGTTCAAGACCGGCTTCGCCCAGGGTCAGATCACTCAATGCGACACGTTCACTGCCAAGAGCCTGTAGATGACTATACGATCGGGACTCCTGCTGGGCTTGCTGTTGACCTGCACCGCCAGTTGGGCCGCCGAGCATGGCGTCAAGGTGGTCAGTCCCGATCGTTTTCACCTCGACGCTGGCGACCTCAGCCTCGGCGTGAGCCAGGACTGGCGCCAGCCACTGCCCAACGTCACCCGCGCAGTGATCATCGTGCATGGGCGCCTGCGCAATGCGCAGACCTACCTGCAAAGCGGGATCGATGCCGCCGAACACGCCGGGGTTGCCGCCAACACCCTGGTGATCGCGCCGCAGTTTCTCAACGGCTCTGACGTGAAGCGCAACCACCTGGACACCCAGCTGCTGCGCTGGAACGGCAATGACTGGATGGCCGGCGACGCCTCGACCAGCCCAGGCCAGATCAGCTCTTTCGGCGCCCTCGACCAGATCATCAAGCACCTAAGCAACCGCACGCTGTTCCCGGCGCTGAAGGAAATCGTGGTCGCCGGTCACTCCGGCGGTGGCCAGGTGGTGCAGCGCTTCGCCCTCATCGGCCACGCCCACCCTACCCTGCAAACCAAGGGCATCCGCCTGCGTTATGTGGTGGCCAACCCATCGTCCTATGCCTACTTCAGCCCACAGCGACCGGTGAAGTTTGACGCAGCCAGTTGCCCAGGCTTCAAGGACTGGAAGTACGGCATGCAGCACCTGCCGGCCTACGCCCAGGGCCAAAGCGCCGAGCAGCTTGAGCAGACCTACGTGTCACGCAACATCACTTACCTGCTGGGCCAGCAGGACACCGACCCGAACCACCCGGCGCTGGATAAAAGCTGCGAAGCCGAGACCCAGGGCGCGTATCGGCTGATTCGCGGGCACAACTACTTTGACTACCTCAAGCAGCGCCATCCGCAATTGAGCCAGACGCTGGTGGAAGTGCCGGGCGTGGGGCATGACGGGGATGGGATGTTTACGTCGCCCGAAGGGCAGAAGGTACTGTTCACTCAGTAATACCTGAAGAAACAGTCTCAAAATGTGGGAGGGGGCTTGCCCCCGATAGCAGTGTGTCAGTCAGCTCATCAACTGACCCACCGTCATCGGGGGCAAGCCCCCTCCCACATTTGATTTCTATTGCCTGGGCTGGATCATCCGGCGCAGTACCGCGCAATCTGCAGCATGCCAATCCGCCAGCTCCGGCCACGGGTTCTCCGGCAGGTTGACCAACACCGTTCGGGTCCCCGCCGCCCGACCGCAGTCCAGGTCAAAGCGGTAATCCCCAACCATCACCATCTCGCTCGTCGATACATCCCACGCCGCCGCCAACTTCAACAACCCACCCGGATCGGGCTTGGGCGGCGCATCGTCGCGACCCAGCACATCGTCCACGGCAAAGCAGTCCGCCAGGCCAATCGCCTCCAGGGTGATATGCGCCAACTCCCGCGCGTTGCGGGTCAGGATACCCAGGCGATAACCCCGCCCGGCCAGCTCGCGCACCAGTTCCACCGCACCGTCCGCCGCGACGGAGCCCAGCGCCAGCTCGCGCTCATGCTCCAGCAACCAGGCATGCTTGGCCGCTGCGATGTCCGCCGGCAAGGCCGCGAGGTGGGTGAGGATGTCGTCCTCGGGGGGAATGTCCAGGGCCACGCGAATCGCCGCAAAGTCATGGACCGCGACCGTCAGGGTGCCGTCCATGTCGAACACCCAGTGCTTAACGTCCGTCAGGCTCATGCCCAATCCTTGCGATGGCGAATCAAGCCTTCCTGGGTCACCGACGCCACCAGTTGCCCGGCGCGGTTGTACACGCTCCCGCGGGAGAACCCTCGGGAATTGCCGGCCCATGGGCTGTCCATGGCGTACAGCAACCAGTCATCGGCACGCAGGTCGGCGTGGAACCACAGCGCGTGGTCGAGGCTGGCGACCTGCATGTCTTTCTGCCACACGGTCTTGCCGTGGGGCAGCAACGAGGTGGTCAGCAGGCCGAAGTCAGACGCGTAGGCCAACAGGTATTTGTGCAGCGCCGGCGTATCCGCCAAGGCGCCATCGGCCCGAAACCACACGTATTTGACCGGGTCGGACGGCTGCGGGTTGAACGGGTCTTTTTCGGTGACCGGGCGCACTTCGATCGGCTTGGGGCACAACAGCTTGTCGCGCATATGCTCGGGGATCAGGTGCGCGCGCTGCTGGGTCAGCTCCAGCTCCGACGGCAGGTTTTCCGGGCCGACCACCACAGGCATGGTGGTCTGGTGCTCGAAGCCGGCCTCGTCATACTGAAACGAAGCGCTGCAGGTGAAGATCGGGTGGCCCTTCTGGATCGCCGTCACACGGCGCGTACTGAAACTGCCGCCATCGCGGACGCGGTCCACCGAATACACCACCGGCAACTTCGCATCGCCAGGGCGCAGGAAATAACCATGCAGGGAATGCACGTGCCGCGCTTCTTCGACGGTCTGGCTGGCGGCCGACAACGACTGGCCGAGCACCTGGCCACCGAACAGTTGGCGAAAACCCAGGTCCTGGCTGCGGCCGCGAAAGAGGTTTTCCTCGATCGGCTCCAGGGTCAGCAAGTCCACCAGATCTTCCAATACTTGGCTCATAGAGCAACTCCTACAACAATCGATAGGGCATTCCGGGCTGCTTATCCGTGCAGCGTGTCCAACCATTGGGCGCGGGTGATGCGGTATAAAACGTGGGGGCACAGCGGGTCATCGGCTGCGACCTTGGGGTGTGCAAAATCTGCCTGGGGATCGTAATGCATACCGATGGCCTGCATGACTTTTTGTGATGGCAGATTGGCTTGAGTGGTGAAAGCGACGATTTCGTCCAACTGCAAACGGTCGAAACCACAGCGCAGCGCGGTCCAGGCCGCCTCGCTGGCATAACCCAGGCCCCAATGCTCACGGGCCAGGCGCCAGCAGATTTCCACCGCCGGGGTAAAGCCCGCTTCGAAGCTGACGTTCTGCAACCCGGTCAGGCCGATGAACTCACCGGTGTCCTTGCGTTGCAGGGCCCACTGGCCAAAACCGTATTCGGCGAAGTGGCCGCGAATCCGGCCGATCAGGGCGGCACTTTCCAGGTGACTCAATCTGGCCGGGAAATAGCGCATCACCTGCGGGTCGGCGCACATGCGCGCAAATTCCGTCAGGTCGGCATCGCGCCATTGGCGCATGACCAGGCGCGCGCTTTCCAATTGCAATATCTCCTCCATGGGTCCCCTCCCCTTGCCATGTGCGTGAGTGTACAGCGCTGTTAAGATCCTTCGCAGATCCCCGTCAGAAAATCCCATGCCTTTGCCATTGATCTACCACGATGACTACAGCCCTGAGTTCCCGGCAGACCACCGGTTCCCCATGGACAAGTTCCGCCTGCTGCGTGACCACCTGGTGGCCAGCGGCCTGACCGAAGACAGCCAATTGCTGCGCCCGTCGTTATGCCCACCGGAGATTCTGGCCCTCGCCCATGAACCTGGGTATATCGAACGCTACATGAGCGGCGAGTTGTCCCGCGAAGACCAACGGCGCCTTGGCCTGCCCTGGAGCGACGCCCTGGCCCGGCGCACCGTGCGCGCGGTCGGCGGCTCGATCCTGGCGGCGGAGCAAGCGCTGGAACACGGCCTGGCCTGCCACCTCGCGGGCGGCACCCACCACGCCCACTACGACTACCCGGCGGGCTTTTGCATCTTCAATGACCTGGCGGTGATCAGCCAATACCTGCTGGCCAGCGGCCGGGTCAACCGCGTGCTGATATTCGACTGCGACGTGCACCAGGGCGACGGCACCGCGCGCATTCTCCACGACACACCGGATGCGATCACCGTGTCCCTGCACTGCGAAAAGAACTTCCCCGCCCGCAAGGCCCAGAGCGATTGGGACATCCCGCTGCCCATGGGCATGGGCGATGCCGACTACCTCACCGTGGTGGATGACGCGCTCAACTACCTGCTGCCGCTCTACCAACCGGACCTGGTGCTGTACGACGCCGGCGTCGATGTGCACAAGGATGACGCCCTCGGTTACCTCAAGCTGACAGACGCAGGCGTCGCCGCCCGCGATGAAAGCGTAATGCGCCATTGCCTGGGCCGCGACATCCCGGTGATGGGCGTGATTGGCGGCGGCTACAGCAAGGATCGCCCGGCCCTGGCCCGCCGCCACGGGATCCTGCACCACAGCGCGCAGCGGGTGTGGACGTCATCAGGGTGTCATTGAACTGTGGGCGTTACCCACAATGCCTGTGGAACGGCCTGTGGATAACTTGAGCGTAAGCGTCTGAGAGCCTGTATCCGTATAGCCTGTAGGAAGCTGTACGTTTTTTGATCAGGCAGCGCCGCGCTCCTCGGGTAGAATGCTTGGCTTATTTCCGCGATCGTAGCCCTGCCCATGCCCGACATCTCCTCACGACACGTCACCATCATCGGCGGCGGCCCAGCCGGGCTGATGGCCGCCGAAGTCTTGAGCCTGGCCGGAGTGCATGTCGATCTGTACGACGGCATGCCGTCGGTGGGACGCAAATTCCTGCTGGCCGGCGTGGGCGGCATGAACATCACCCACTCAGAAGCGTACCCGGCGTTCGTGTCGCGCTACGCCGAGCGCGCACCGAACATCGCACCGTTGCTGCGGGCGTTTGGTGCCGAGGCGTTGTGCGAGTGGATTCATGGCCTGGGTATCCAGACCTTTATCGGCACCTCCGGCCGCGTGTTTCCTACGGATATGAAAGCCGCCCCTCTGCTGCGCGCCTGGCTCAAGCGCCTGCGTGACCAAGGCGTGGTTATCCACACCCGGCACCGTTGGTTGGGCTGGAATGCCGACGGCGACCTACTTATCCACAGCCCGGAAGGCGAGAAAACCGTCCGCAGCGATGCAGTCCTCCTGGCTCTGGGCGGCGGCAGCTGGTCGCGGCTGGGTTCCGACGGCGCGTGGCTCAAGCTGCTGGAGGATAAAGGCGTGCCTTACGTGGCACTGCAACCCAGCAACTGCGGCTTCGAGGTGTCGGCCTGGAGTGAATTGATGGTCAGCAAATTCGCCGGCGCGCCGCTGAAAAACGTCGCCATCGGCCTGGGGGATGACAAGCCGCGACTCGGCGAATGCGTGATCACCGCCACCGGCATTGAGGGCAGCCTGATCTACGCGCTGTCGGCGCCGATTCGTGAGGCGATCAACCGTAAGGGCTCAGCCACGGTGCATATCGATTTGCTGCCCAGCAAGCCGTTGGACAAGGTTCAGGCGGCGTTGGCCAAGCCACGCGGTTCACGCTCGGTGAGCAAGCATTTGCACAGTCAATTGGGTTTGGATGGGGTCAAGGCGGCGCTGCTGCGCGAGTTGGCACCTGCTGAGCATTTCAACGACCCGGCGCAATTGGCAGTGGATATCAAGGCGCTGCCGTTGACGTTGGTGAAGACACGGCCGATGGATGAAGCCATCAGCACCGCAGGCGGCGTGCCGTTTGAGGCGCTGGATGAGCGCTTGATGCTCAAGCAATTGCCTGGAGTGTTTTGTGCGGGGGAGATGCTCGACTGGGAAGCGCCGACCGGGGGGTATTTGCTGACGGGGTGTTTTGCCAGTGGCAGAGCGGCTGGGCTGGGGGTGTTGGAGTGGCTCAACCGCTGAGATCTGCGGTGAATTCAAAGCCACCCCGCAAAATCACTTCTTCTTACGCGGCCCAGTATTGAACACCGGCACCTTACGCACCGGCTTGATCGAAGGCTCCGACGGCGCCACTTCACCACTGTCCACCCACTTGCCGAGGTTGCGCTTACCACCGCCACCACCTGACGCCTTAGGCTTCTTCGGTTTTTTTGGCTTCTTCACCACTTGACCGCTGGCATCGGTATCCGGCACGCGGTGCTCCGGCTCGAAGTCCTGTTCCATCTGGCGGGTCAAGGTCTGGCGGGTCAGCATCTCAATGGCTGAGAGCATGTTGACTTCATCGGCGCACACCAGGGAAATCGCCTCACCGGTGTTGCCCGCGCGACCGGTACGGCCGATGCGGTGGATGTAGTCCTCGGCCACGATCGGCAGGTCGAAGTTGACCACCAGCGGCAAGTCTTCAATGTCCAGGCCGCGGGCGGCGACGTCGGTGGCGACCAGGATCTGCACTTCGCTCGATTTGAAACGGTCCAGCGCCCGCTGGCGCGTGGCTTGCGGCTTGTCGCCATGGATGCCGTCGGCGTTGATGCCCAGGCCCTGCAACTTATCCACCAGCGCATCCACACCATTACGGGTCTTGGCGAACACCAGCACTTGCTTCCAGCGGCCTTTGCGCATCAGGTGCACAAACAGCTCCGCCTTGCGCTTCTTGTCCACCGGCACCACCCATTGCTTCACGGTGTTGGCGGCGACGTTGCGCGGGCTGACTTCGATGGTCAGCGGGTCGTTGAGCATCTGCCCGGCCAGCAGGCGGATGTCATCGGAGAAGGTCGCGGAGAACAGCAAGGTCTGACGCTTTTTCGGCAGCATGCGGTAGATGTTCGCCAGTTCTTCGGAGAAGCCCAGGTCGAGCATGCGGTCGGCCTCATCCAGCACCAGGGTTTGCAGCTGGTTGAGTGTCAGCGCGTTCTGGCGGAACAGGTCGATCAGGCGGCCCGGCGTAGCGACCAGTATGTCGACGCCCTTGCGCAGCTTCATCATCTGCGGGTTGATGCTGACGCCGCCGTACACCGCGTAGGTGGTGAGCGGCAGGTTTTGGGCGTATTCGGCAACGCTGGCGTGAACCTGCTCGGCCAGCTCGCGAGTCGGGCACAGGATCAGCGCGCGCGCCGAGTTGGCGGCGACTTTAGGCCCTTCCATGGTCAGCAGTTGCAGCAGCGGCACGGCGAAACCGGCGGTCTTGCCGGTGCCGGTCTGGGCCGCGGCCATCAGGTCGCGACCGGCCAGCACCGCCGGAATGGCTTGCGCCTGCACCGGCGTCGGGGTCTGGTAGCCAAGCGTCTCAAGGGCGCGCAGCAAGGGTTCGATCAGGCCAAGTGTGGCGAAAGTCATGTGTTTACCGTAGGAAAAATTCAGCGCAAGGGCGTAATGCGCGGCAGTTTACCTTATTTCCGGCTTGGGCTTTCGCCACTGGGGCAGACTGATCAACAGCACGGCGCTGATAATCACCAGCATCGCCAGGGCCTCTTCCAAACCGATGGTCTCGCCGATGAACACAATCCCCAGCAACACTGCGACGGCCGGGTTGACGTAGGCATAGCTGGTCGCGGCCGCCGGGCGCACATGCTTGAGCAGGTACATATAGGCGTTGAAGGCGATGATCGAGCCGAACACGGTCAGGTAGGCCAACGCCAGCCAACCCTCCAATGGCGGCATGGCCTGCAGGTGCTCACCGGAAAGCGCGCTGCCGATCAACAATGTCACGCCCGCCACCAGCATCTCCGCTGCGCTGGCCATCGCGCCCTGGGGCAGCGACAACTGCCGACTCCACACTGACCCGAATGCCCACGATGCGGCCGCGAACAACAACAAGGCAGCACCCACCGGGCTTGATTGCAGGGTGCTGCCCATATTGAGCATGGCGATGCCGACAATTCCCAGGATCACCCCGGCCCATTCCAACCGCGTGTTGCGCGCGCCCCAGAAATACCCGCACAGCAAGGTGAACAGCGGCACGGTCGCCACCGCCAGGGCAGCCACGCCGGACGACACGCCCGCGTGTTCGGCCAACGTGACGCCGCCATTACCGAAGGTGAGCAGCAAAATGCCGATCATCCCGGCGGCCTTCCATTGTGGCCACGTCGGCGCCGGCACCCCGCGCCATCTGAGGTAGCCATACATCAGCGCACCCGCCGTGCAGAACCGAATCCCCGCCAGTAACAACGGCGGCCAGTATTCAACGCCGATGCGGATCACCAGGTAGGTAGACCCCCAGATGACATACAGCGCAAAAAAGGCGGCGATCAACGGTAAAGGAAAGCGACGTGGGCCAGGCATTGGGCAGCTCGAAGGCAGATATAAGAGATGCTTATTCTAAAAAGGCAGGTCTTTAAACATAAGTTACAAAACCTGTTTAAACCGCCCATACACTTTTCAAAGCATGGTTATGAAGGCTATAAACCATATTTTCGAAAGCCACCTGGCGCTGGAGCCTTTTCATGGACAAATACGACCGCATGCTCCTCAGCGCCCTGCTCGAAGACGGCCGCGCCTCCTACGCGCAACTGGCCCGCACGGTAAACCTCTCCGCCCCCGCCGTGGCCGAACGCGTGGCCAAGCTGGAAGCCAGTGGGGTGATCACCGGGTACCAGGCCAAGGTGGATATGTCGAAAGTGGGTTTGCCGATTCAGTGCGTGATTGAACTGCGGCTGACCAACCATGGCAGCCAGAAGGTGTATGACGCACTGGCCGAAATCCCCGAACTGACTGAATGCCACCGGGTGACGGGCGATCCGTGCGTGATCATGCAGGCGGCGGTGGGCTCGATGCCGGAGTTGGAGAGTTTGATCAATCGGCTGGCGAAGTTCGGGTTCAGCAAGACCTCGATTATTTTGTCGAGCGCGATAGAGCGGCGGGTGCCGTTGGGGCAGTTGGAAACCAATGGCAGAAATGGTGGCTGATCTACCGCCATCGGGAGCAAGCCCCCTCCCACAGTTTGATTTGTGAATACATTCAAAATGTGGGAGGGGGCTTGCTCCCGATGGCGTCAGTGGCCGCACTGCAAATTCGAGCGCTCAACGATCAAGTCAACTATCTGCTTGATGGTAGTGATGTGATCCCAATCTTCCTGCGTCGCTTGCAAGTTGAATTGCCACTTGATCTGCATGACAAAGCAGGTCAAATCATCATCAATAATCTTGAAGTCATGGATGAAGTCAGTTTGCTCCGTGACCTGGCTTCGGTCGATGAAACCGATGATATCGACGAATAGCTGAATCACCTTTTCGCTGATCTCGGCTCTAGTCGGGCGACCTTCCATTTCTTGCCTCATAGGCGCACTTACCAATACTGATTAGATCAAAGACAGCCAACCCCGCAGCAACGAAAGGAATGCCCCGTCCAATAATGCCAAATACCCGGACGGTGCCAAACGTTGCTTTCGCCATTCTGGCCACCGTGGGTTGCCTGATCAATGTACGAGGAAAAAAGCGCATTCCAATGAGACTCGCCAAGTTCGTCGTTTTGCTAGAGCCAACATGAACCCAAGTGCCCACGGAAATTTTGCTTATAGGTATGCCCGCGGCGCCAGTGAGAACCGTTGCGGCCGTCAAGCCATAGTGTTGCTGTGTACATTTCCAGAGTTCGTCAAACGTGGTGCTCGGCACCGAGGAGTCAGCATGAACAGGCTTGAGTAACTGGTAACTGGCGCCATGGGTCCAGCCTGGCGAATTAGGTAAAACCATGACTGCCGAGCAACTTGTCATCGTGTTTCCCAAATGAAACGCCATGCTTGAAGTTGAGCCGAAATCGATGCCGTTGCGTTGGAGTTCAAACTGGCTTCGCATGATTGCTGTGTGAAGATCGCTTTCCTGCATGACGTAGTCCCTGTACGTAAATGACAGCCGGGATCTTAGGTCGCAGCGAAGGGCTATAGACGGGAGAAGGAAAAATCCAGAAAGGTCCCACAGGACAGCAAGGCTAAGCCTACTGACTATTCAGAAAGCAGATAAACGCCCCCAAAAAGAGCTGTTGTTTCAATGGTCAGCAAGACCGATCCCTTTCATTTGCGGGACGTTTCCGAGAGAATCCCACGGCCTTGTTTCCGTCGGATCAGGTCGCTAGTCTCGCTCCGTCATCGAATGTTCGGTGGCCGGACGTGCAAGTCCGACCAAACATAGGCTTTATAGATGCCCGCAAAATCAGCACCCATTTATTGCGACTTGGCGCTGATCTGTTATGGCAGCTGTACGCGGGAGATCTTCGGATCTGCTGGGTTTGCCTTTTGTCCCGGTCTTGCACACCCGCGTGCCGCTGCCACCCTAATCGCGTGCAAGCGAATAGACGCAGCTCCTGCTTAACAAGAGGAGTTTCACTATGGTCAAAGTTACCCCCGATCCACCCAGTTTCCTCAGCGAAGACGCCCTGCTCAATCGCCGAGCCATCGACTACTACCTCAAAGCCTGCGCCCCGGATGCCCCGCCCTTCATCCTGAATGACAACCTGAGCCTCGAGGACGCCCTCGCCCATGCGGCGGATTTGCTGCATTGCGCGGTGGGCACTGCGCACTCGTCGGGTGAGGCGATGGATGTGCAGCAGCGGGCGGTGATGCATTTGGTGGAGATGGCGAAGGGGGTGGTGGATCGGGCGTTGGAGTGTGTGCAGCCTCGATGAACGACAGATAACCAATGTGGGAGGGGGCTTGCTCCCGATAGCTGAGTGTCAGTCACCAGATGTACTGGCTGACACACTGCAATCGGGAGCAAGCCCCCTCCCACATTTTTTTGAACGGCGTTGTTCTGTCAGAACCCGCGATGCTTCTTCAGATGCTCATTGATCTTCGCCGCCGGCACTTTCTGCAGGGTGCACAGCAGGTCGTGGGACAGTTCGCGCAAGCCATGGGTACGCCGCAGTTCCTGGGCCAGGTGTGCCGTGAGGTTGGCGGCCATTTCCGCATCCGCCAGCGCTCGGTGAGCCTGGCCGGTGTGGGGCAGTTTCGCGTAGGCGTTGAGGGTGCCGAGCTTGTGGTTGGGCGCAGTCGGCATCAGGCGGCGGGCCAACAGCAGGGAGCAGGCGAATTTTTGCAGGCGGGTGCGGCGGATCAGGCCGAGTTCGAAGTCCCAGAACTTCTGGTCGAACGCGGCGTTGTGCGCCATCAGCGGCGTGGTGCCGACGAATTCGTTGACTTCGTTCATCACCCGCTCGGCCGGCGGGGCGCTGCGCAGCATGGCGTTGCTGATGCCGGTGAGTTGTTCGATAAAGCCCGGCACGCGCACGCCTGCGTTCATCAGGCTCTGGTAGCGGTCCACGATCTGGCCACGCTCGAGGATAACCACCGCGATTTCCGTGGCCCGGCAATGGCTGCTCGGGGTGATGCCGGTGGTTTCAAAGTCGATGACCGCTATACGTTCCAAACCTGTTCCAACTCCGTCTAACCATTTATGTATTGAGCCGCAGCGCTTATTTAAGCAACAGCGCGCCTTCGATTGGCACGTAGCGGCTGGCGGCACGTATCAGTGAGTTGGCCGTCAGCCCCGGTACGCCGTAGGCCACGGCTTCGACGCCGTGCTTGTGGATGATGCGGTCGAGCAGCATGTCGAAGTCGCCGTCACCCGAGGCCAGCACAATTTCGTCGACGTGGTCGGCGGCGTCCATGATGTCGATGGTGATGCCCACGTCCCAGTCGCCCTTGGCCGAACCGTCGCTGCGCTGGATATACGGCTTGAGTTTTACCGTAAAGCCCAGGTTGCGCAGGATCTGCTGGAACTGCTGCTGCTTGCTGTCACCGCGGTCGATGGCATACGCATAGGCCTCGACGATCTGCCCACGCGAGCCGATATCAGCCCACAGGGCGGCGTAGTTGAAATGGCAGCCATAGGCCTGGCGGACGGTGTAGTAGAGGTTTTGTACATCGGCGAACACTGCAATTTTCTTCACCGCACTTCCTCATGACAGCCAGGCGCCGGGCCCGGAAAGGGTGCCAGTATGCCAGCCGCGAGAACGTTACCGGGAAAAATCAGACCGGGGCGGCTCAGCGCCCCGGACCGGGAGGGTCAGACGAAGGAATCGTCGTCGCCGAAGGAGGAAGAATCGTCGGAATAGTCGCTATCGGCAAAGCTGTCCGAGGCATTGTCGTTGCCCCAGCTGTCATTGCCGGCGAACTTCTGGTCGTCGTTGCCCCAGTTGCCGTTGTCACTGGCGGGCGCCGGCTCTTCACGGATGATTTCTTCCACGACCTGCGGCTGTTGCGAGTTGTGGTTGAACAGGCTGCTGATACCTTCGGCCAGCAACACACCACCGGCCACGCCCGCGGCGGTTTTCATCGCGCCACCGAGGAACCCGCTGCCAATGGGGGCGGCGGCCGGTTGTTGTGGCTGTTGATAGTTCTGTTGCGGCGCTGGCTGGCCAAAGGACGGCCGCGCCGGTTCACGCCAGCCACCGCCCGACGAGGCCGGAGCACTCTGGGCCGGTTGCGGGTCACGGGAACCGCCACCAAAGATGCTCGACAGGAAACCACCGCTGCTTGCCGGGGCCGGGGGCGCGGACTTGGCCCGCTGCAACTCATCCTGCAATTGCTGGATCTGCTGCGCCTGTTGCTTGCTCTGCGCGTCGAGACTCTTGAGCGCGTGTTCCTGCACCAGGATCGACTGGGTCATGTAGTACCCGGCGGCCGGTTGGCGAGTCATGTGCTCCTTGATCCGTGCTTCTGCTTGCGCATCGCGCGGGGCTGAGTCCGTTTCGGCTTGCTGCAACCGTGAAAACAGTCCATCGATCAGGGTTTGCTCTTCGCTGTTCATGGCGACCTCGTTAGATTGCCGGTAGAAATCGTGGTCCTGCCTGTGATCAGGCCAGGTGCGTCCTAGTTATGGGGGTGTTACCAGTTGTTTCAATGGTCTTTACTCAAGGTTTACGTTTGCTTACCGCTGGCCATGATCGGTTAAAGTGTTGCCCTTGCTTTTAGGCCTGCGATGAACCTGATGAATCCGTTAGACGTATTGCGCGACTCCTTCCGTTTTACCCGAGGCAACCTGGGTGCCATCGTCCAGCTGTGCCTGCCGCTGGTGATCCTCGAAGCCCTGCTGCAACAGGTGCTCGACCATGTGCTCGGCCCGGATGCCTTCCCCGGCTACAGCGTGGTGGTGGGGTTGCTGGTGTACCCGCTGTACACCGGCGCGTTGATCCTGTTCCTTGACGCCCGCACCCGTGGCGAGTCGCCGCGCACCAAGGACATCTGGGCCATGGCCCTGACCCTGTGGCCACGCTTCGCGCTGCTGACCGCCATGAGCACCCTTCTGATTTTGCTGGGCCTGTCGCTGTATTTTCTGCCGGGCCTGTGGCTGATGGTGGTGTTGGCCTTCGCCGAGTACCTGTTGGTGCTGCGCGGCATGCCGGCGCTGGAGGCGATGAAGGAAAGTTTGCGCCTGACCCGTGGGCATTTCTGGCGAATCCTGGTGTGCCTGTTGTGTGTGATGACGCCCCTGTGGCTGCTCAAAGGCGCCAGTGTGGCGGCATATCCCAATCCCGCGCCGCTGCTGGGGCTGCTGATGGACAGCGCCCACAGCTTCCTGCAACTGTTCACCAGCGTGGTGCTGTTCCGTTTATTCATGCTGATCGGTGGCGATGCCGACGCGCGGTGATATGCTCCACGCCACTCCTGAAACGCCATAAGCCGAGCCGATGACCCGTTTATTGCGCATCACCCTGCTGGGCCTGCTGATCGTTGCGGGCCTGCTGACGGCCCTGATCTACAGCCTGACCTGGCGCCCCGCCGCCAAGGAAACCCTGCCCGTCAGCTGCGTCGCGCCCCGTGCGCCGACCCTGTTGCCGGGGCAGGCGCTCAAGGTCATGACCTGGAACGTGCAATACCTGGCCGGCAAGAACTACGTGTTCTGGTACGACACCGCCGACGGCAGCGGCCCGGACGAACGCCCCACCGTTGAAGACATGGCCGTCAGCCTCGACGAAGTGGCGCGGGTGATTCGTGACGAACAACCCGACATCCTGCTCTTGCAGGAACTCGACGAAAACGCCAAGCCTTCCCACTATCAGGACCAGCTAGCGCTTTTGCAGGAACGCCTGGTCGACCTCTACCCGTGCAGCGCCCAGGCCTTCGACTGGAAAGCCGACTTCGTGCCCGACCGGCATATCTTCGGCAGCGTCGGCCGCAAGCTGGCGACCCTGAGCCGCTACCAGATCGAACACGCCGAACGCCTGCAATTGCCGGCACCCGAGGCCAATATCATCAGCCGCCAGTTCCAACCCAAGCCGGCCTTGCTGTTGACCTACCTGCCGCTGAGCGACGGCGGCCAACTGGCGGTGCTCAATACCCGCCTGGACGGTGACGCGCCTGGGCGCAGCGCGGTGCAGGAACAGGTACAAACCACGGTGAAGTTGCTGGACAAGTTCGAAGGCCGTGGCACGCCCTGGCTGATCGGCGGCGATTTCAACCTGCTGCCCCTGGGGCAATTCCTGCGTTTGGATGCGGGTAAGCGCGGGCAGTATTCGCCGGACAGTGAGCTGCATTTATTGTGGGACAAGTACCCGATGATCCCGAGCAACAGCCAATCCAGCGGGATTGATCGTGAGAAATGGCTGACGCATTTTCCCAATGACCCGAGCATCGATGGCCCGGATCGTACGCTGGATTACCTGTTCTACAGCCCGCGAATCAAGCGAGTGGAGGCCAAGGTGAGGCAGGAGGATACGTTGCGTATTTCCAACCATATGCCGGTGATCGCCCGGTTCCTGCTGCCTGCCGCGCAATAACCCACACAACAAGCCCCCTCCCACATTGGGATACTTAGCGTTACGACTTTCGGGGTTTGATGCGCGCGGTCGGCTCGGCTATCAGCGGATCATCCGGCCAGTAATGCTTGGGATACCTGCCCTTCAGATCCTTCTTCACCTCGGCATAGGTACTGCGCCAGAAGTTCGCCAGGTCCTGCGTCACCTGCACCGGCCGTCGCGCTGGCGACAGCAGGTGCAACTTCACCACCTGGCGCCCGCCGGCAATGCGCGGGGTGTCGGCCAGGCCGAACAGTTCCTGCAAACGCACCGCCAGGATCGGCGGTTGTTCGCTGTAGTCCAAACGCACCGATGAACCAGATGGCACTTTCACATGCTGTGGCGCCAGCTCGTCCAGGCGCTGGGGCAGCGGCCAGGGCAACAGGTTGTGCAGGTAGCTGGAAATATCCAGGTTGGCGAAATGACTCAGGCGCGAGACGTTGCCCAAATAGGGCATCAGCCAATGCTCCAGGCCGGCGAGCAAGGCGCTGTCGCTGACGTCAGGCCACTCGCTGGTTTTGCCGGCGTCCAACTGGCGCAGCAGCAGGACGCGGGATTGCCATTGCCGCAGTTCCGGGGTCCAGGGTAATAGCTCCAGGCCTTTGCGCCGCACCAGGTTGACCAGCGCCTGGCTGCGCGCGGATTCGTCGAGACCGGAGAGCGGTTCGCGGCTGAGCACCAGCTCACCGACTTTGCGCTGGCGTTCGGCACGCAGCACGCCTTCGCGCTCGTCCCAGTCCAGTTGATCGACGTTGCGCACTTGTTCGGCGAGGACCGTGTCGAACAGCGTCGGGTCAAAATCTGCCGCGAGGTAGATGCGTTCTTCGCGCTGGCCCTGGCGGCTGCCGAGGTCGGCGATCACCAGCCAAGGTTGTTTCATCAGGCTGTCGGCCTCGACGAACAGCGCGGCGCGGCCGTTGGCCAAACGGTATTCGGCACCGCCGGGGCGACGTTGCTGGGCGACACGGTCCGGGTAGGCCAGCGCCAGCAAGGCACCGAGCCAGCGCGGGTGGTCGGGGTCGGCCACCGGCTGAGTCGCCTTGCCCCTTAAATAGCCACGGTATTGCCGTGCCAGTTGCTTGGCGCGCTGCACGCCACCTTGAGTACCGCGCGCGCGCTCTTCGCCGGACATCAGCGCCAGGCGGCTGTGCAAATCGGCGCCGCCGCCGCGCAAAATATCGCGCTCGCCCAACAGTGCCGCGACATCACAGGCCGTGGCCGCCAGCCCCAGGTCCTGCCCGCGCAGCAGCAAATGGGCGATGCGTGGATGGGCCGGCAACTCGGCCATCTTCTGGCCATGAGCGGTGAGCTTTTCTTCATTCAGAGCCCCGAGGCGCACCAGCAAATCCTGGGCCTGGGCATACGCGGCGGTCGGTGGCACGTCGAGCCAAACCAGCTGCGTGGGCGTGACGCCCCAGCGCGCCAGCTGCAGGGCCAAACCTGCAAGATCAGCCGCAAGGATTTCAGCACTGCCATACGCGGCCAGGCCTTCATGCTGGTCTTCGGACCACAACCGATAACACACCCCCGGTTCCAATCGCCCGGCCCGGCCCGCGCGCTGGGTGGCGCTGGCGCGGGAGATGCGCTGGGTGTCGAGACGGGTCATGCCGCTGCCGGGGTCGAAGCGCGGCACGCGCGCCAACCCGGCATCGATCACCACGCGTACGCCGTTGATGGTCAGGCTGGTCTCGGCAATGTTGGTGGCGAGTACCACTTTGCGTTTACCGGCAGGGGCAGGATCGATGGCCGCGCGCTGGGCGTTGAGGTCCAGTTCGCCATGCAGCGGGCACAGCAACACATCGCTGCGATCGCCCAGGGCGTCGGCCAGTTGCTGGTTGACCCGGCGAATTTCCGCCTGGCCCGGCAGGAACACCAGCACGCTGCCGGTTTCATCGTGCAGGGCTTCGAGGATGGTGTGCACCACGCGCGGCTCGATGAATTCACCGGGCTGGTACGGTCGGCCCCAGCGCATCTGCACCGGGAACATGCGCCCCTGGCTGCGCAGGATCGGCGCGTCGTCCAGCAGGCTGGCCAGGCGCTCGCCTTCGAGGGTGGCGGACATCAGCAGGATTTTCAGCGGTTGCTCGTCGCGAAACACATCGCGGCCGTTCAGGCTCAGGGCCAGCGCCAGGTCGGCGTCGAGGCTGCGCTCGTGGAATTCGTCGAAGATCAGCAAGCCCACACCCTCCAGTGCCGGGTCGTCCTGCAGACGGCGGGTGAGGATGCCTTCGGTGACCACTTCGATACGCGTAGTGGGCCCGACCTTGCTGTCGAGGCGGATGCGATAGCCGACGGTTTCACCGACCTTTTCACCCAGCTCGCTGGCCAGGCGTTCGGCAGCGGCGCGTGCGGCCAAACGCCGGGGTTCGAGCATCAGGATGGTCTGCCCGGCCAGCCAAGGCTCATTCAACAAGGCCAAGGGTACGCGGGTGGTTTTACCGGCGCCGGGCGGCGCTTCCAGCACGGCTTCATGGCGATTCGCCAAGGCGTCACGCAGGGCGGGTAAAACATCATCGATTGGCAACGAATTCATACTGGCTCCAAAGCAGAGCGGCGAGTATAACGGCGAACTGCCGGATGCCGATGATGGTCTCAATGGCAGTGCTATATAGTCCCCTCTCAACCGTGTTCAGGAGAGTCTCCATGCGTATCGCTTCCCGTGTCATCGGCGGTGTCCTCGCCGTCACCCTGCTGAGCCAACTGACGGCCTGCGGTTCGATTTTCTACCCGGACCGCCGTGGCCAGATCGACGGCAAGATCGACCCGACCATTGCCGTGCTCGATGCCGTGGGCCTGTTGTTCTACGTGATCCCTGGCTTGATCGCATTCGGCGTCGACTTCGCCACGGGCGCGATCTACTTCGAACCCGGCAAGACCGCCCAGGTCGACCCGGAAAAACTCCACGAAGCCATCGGCGCCGACGGTAAGGTCGACAACGCCAAGCTGCAAAGCATCATCCAGAAGGAAACCGGCCGCACCCTGCCGCTGGACGACCCGCGCATGATCCAGTTTAAGGGCAGCGTGCAACAACTTGCGTCCCTGGGCCTGCAACCCGCCGCCTAAGGAACGTTTATGACCAGCAGTCCCGAACACGCCCGGCTGTTACGCCTGGCCACCCGCGCCTCGGTGGGTGTGGCCTGTGCGCTGATCGTTACAAAGGCCATCGCCTGGTGGCTCAGCGGCTCGGTGAGCATGCTCGCCGGATTGACCGACTCCCTGCTCGATGGCGTGACCTCGCTGCTGAACCTGCTGGCGGTGCATTACGCCCTGCGCCCGGCCGATGACGATCATCGTTATGGTCACGGCAAGGCAGAGTCGCTGGCGGGCATGGCCCAGGCGTTGTTTATTGGCGGCAGTGCGGTATTGATCGCCTTGCAGGCCTACGAGCGTTTGCAGCATCCGGAACCGGTCGGCGCGCCATGGCTGAGCATTGGGGTGATCGTGTTTTCCCTGGTGCTGACCGTGGCACTGCTGATGCTGCAACACCGGGTTGTGCGCGAAACCGGCTCCAGCGCCGTGCGGGCGGATTCGCTGCACTATCGCTCTGACCTGCTGCTCAACGGCAGCATCCTGGTGGCGTTGGTGCTGGCGGGCATGGGCTTTCATCAGGTCGACGCCTGGTTCGGCCTGGGCATCGCTGCCTACATTTTGTGGAGCGCGATCCAGATCGCCAAGGAAAGCTTTGCGGTGTTGATGGACGAGGAACTGCCGCCGGACGTCAGCCAGCACATGCTGGAACTGGCCCGAGGCGTACCGGGGGTGCTGGGAGCCCATGACTTGCGCACGCGCATCTCCGGCAACCATTGGTTTGTGCAGTTGCACCTGGAGTTGCCGGGGGAGTTGACGCTGTCAGTGGCCCACGGCATCAGCGACCAGGCCGCCGATGCCATTCACGCAGCCTACCCGCGCGCCGAAGTGCTGGTGCATGCGGATCCTGCGGATCAGGTACACGCTGCAAGCTATAAGCCGCAAGCCTGAAGCTAAAAACTTGAAGCTTGAAGCTTGAAGCTTGAAGCTTGCAGCTGCCTCTATTGCACCTGATACCCGCGACTGCTCAGGCAGTTGCCCTGGGCCTGGCGGTAGGTTTGCACCACCGCCGGGTCAGGGGCGTAGGTGACCGCCTGCGGGTCGAAGCCGCTTTGTTGCACCGCCCAGCGATAACAGTCGTAACCATCCTGCTGGACTTGCGCCGGTGACTGCCCGTTGGTGGGATAGGCCACCACGTCATAACCATTGCCTTGCGGTGCTGGCTGCGGCGCTGGCACTTGCGTCGGCGGTTGCACCACCACGTATTGCTGGGTGCTTTGTTCGTAGGTGTAGTAGGCGCCGGCGGCCAGGAACAACAGCGAGCCACCGACCCACACTTCGCGCGCGTAGTCCGGCAAGTAATGCACACGGATGCCATACGGCGGCGCCACGACCACATAGCGCGGGCCTTGAGGGCGGTACCAGTAGCCGCCGGAGAAGAAGTAATCCTGGCCACGGTACGGCACGCGGTAATTGCGGTCGGGGAAGCGGTCGACGGTATAACCGGGACGATATTGCGGGCCGGGGCCCCAGCCATTGCCATGCCCATCGGGGCGGCCAGGCCAGCGGTTATCGCCGGGATGGCCGTTGTTATAGCCGCCACCGTTGTTGCCCGGACGCGAGCCGGGGCCACCGGCCTCCCAATTCCGGTTGTCGTCGTTGCGTCGAGGAATGTCACGGTAGTAACCCTGACGCGGCTCCTGGGTCTGGCGCACGGTATCGGGGCGACCCTGGATCGGCAGGTTATTCGCAGGCTGCGGTGCTGGGCGAGGCTGTTCGGCACCTTGCGAGCGGCCTTGCTCCTGTCCGCCACCGTGCTGCTGTTGCTCGGCGCGATCAAAATGCGGGTTCTGTGGACGTGGCTGATTGTTTTCCGGCCGTGGTTGATTGTTCTGTGGGCGCGGCTGGTTATTTTGTGGGCGCGGCTGTTCGTTACCTTGACCTTGCCGACCGCCCTCCGGCCCTCTTTCATGCTGGCCGCCCCCTTCAGGGCGCGGGTCTTCGGCCATCACTTGCGTGCCGACGGTGACCATCAGCAAACCTACACCTGCCATACGCCAGATGCGCTTCATGCTATTCCTCACTGCGGATAAGGGCCTAGAACGTCCAGCCTCATAGATGAGACTGGAAAAGCCTCGCCCGGTTCTGAGACAGGTTATCAGTCACGAGAACAATTTTCTTAAGGCAAAAGAAAAGGGGTGACCCGTCGGCCACCCCTTGAGAACTTCGTCCGTGCTCAACGCTTTTGACGTTGGCTCACCTCACGCCGTCTTGTGGACAGTGTGCAGCCTGGAGGCCGGCTCAACCCTGCTGGGGTGGCGGCCGCAGCAAGCCTGATTGGGCGAGCTGCTGTGGACTGTTGTCCAGGCGGTGATTCTGTTGATAAAGATACAGGCCCGCGCCCGACAGATGATTGCGAAGATTGCGTCAATAAACAGTGCTTGCGCAATTTTTAACCCTTCATGGATAATTCACCGCAATAGTTACGACAAAGGCCAACCCGATGAGCAAGCTTGACCGATACGACTTGAGTATTTTGGCGGAATTGCAGCGCGACGCGAGGATCTCCAACCAGGAGTTGGCCGAGCGTATCGGCCTGTCGCCTTCGCCCTGCTCACGCCGGGTCAAGCAGTTGGAAGACGACGGCTACATCGCGCGCCAGGTCGCCCTGCTCGACCGCAAGATGCTCGGCCTGAGCCTCACGGCCTATGTGCTGATCGGCATGGACCGCCACACTCCCGAGCGCTTCGAGAACTTCGAAGCGGCCATCCGCACCCTGCCCCAGGTACTGGAGTGCAGTTTGGTGACGGGGATGGATGCGGACTATCAGTTGAAAGTGGTGGTGCCGGACATGGACCACTATCAAAAACTACTGCTGGGCCACCTCACTCGCATTGAAGGCGTGACCAGCGTGCGGTCGAGCTTTGTGCTGAACCAGGTGCTCAACAGCACCGAATTGCCGCTGACCCACCTGCGTACTTAAGATCGGTGAAGGTCAACTGTGGGAGGGGGCTTGCTCCCCATGACGGTGCGTCAGCCACAGATTAGCTGACTGACACACCGCCATCGGGAGCAAGCCCCCTCCCACAATTGGAACGCACTTCGATCCAGGTCAATGTTGCGCCTGTGGCACTGCCGTATACTTGCCGCCTGCCCCGTTGGAAGAGCCCATGAACAACATCGACCCCGCCCTGTTCGAAGAATGGATGATGACCGGCCTAGTCACTATCCTGATCATTTTCATGGGCTTTATCGTCTGGGACCTGGCGAAGAAATCCAAGGCCGGGCGCTTTGGCTCGTTCATCCTGTTTTTCGTGCTGGGCCTGGGCGTGGCCGCGTTCATCATCAAGAGCGTGGTGATCGGCCTGATCGAGTCCGGCGCTTTATAAACGCGCCGGGACTTCCTTCCATTGGCCTTGGTCCAGGCCGTCGATTGTCCAATCGCCGATACGCACCCGCACCAGACGCAAGGTCGGTAGGCCCACGGCGGCGGTCATGCGTCGTACCTGGCGGTTACGCCCCTCTCGAATCACCAGCTCAAGCCAGTAAGTCGGTAGATTTTTGCGAAAGCGCACCGGCGGGTTGCGCGGCCACAACTCAGGCTCATCCAAACGCCGGGCCTCGGCGGGCAGGGTTTTGCCGTCGTTGAGTTCTACCCCCTCGCGCAGGCGTTGCAGCAACTCTTCGGTGGGTTCGCCCTCCACCTGCACCCAGTAGGTTTTCGCCAGCTTGTGCTTGGGATCGGCGATACGCGCTTGCAACTGGCCATCGTTGGTCAGCAGCAACAGGCCTTCGCTGTCACGGTCCAGGCGGCCTGCCGGGTAGATGCCGGGGATGTCGATAAAATCCTTGAGCGTCGCGCGCCCGCCTTCGTCGCTGAACTGGGTCAGCACATCGAAGGGTTTATTGAACAGGATCAACTTCGGCTCGGCCGGTGGCGCCTTGGCAACACGGCGCGCGGCAGAATACGGAGGTTTCACGCCAGGGCGGCGCGGATCGGGACGGCTGGGACGGGACATGGCAAAGGAACATCTAACGGTCAGGACCGACAATGCTAGTGGCCTGACCGCTAAATAACCATCCCAACCGCTTAGCGGAACGGCGGCTCGTCGAAGCTGCGCAGTTTGCGCGAGTGCAGCGAATTGAGTTCGGTGCGCAACAAGTCCACCGCCTCGATGCCGATCTTCAAATGCTGGCTGACCGCACGTTCATAGAACGCGTTGGCCGAGCCCGGCAGCTTGATCTCACTGTGCAGCGGCTTGTCCGACACGCACAGCAAGGTGCCGTACGGTACGCGCAAGCGGTAGCCTTGGGCGGCGATGGTGCCGCTTTCCATGTCCACCGCCACGGCGCGGGAGAGGTTGATCAACGGTCGTTCCTGGGCCCAACGCAGCTCCCAGTTGCGGTCGTCGTAAGTCAGCACGGTGCCGGTACGCAGGCGTTTTTTCAGCTCTTCGCCTTTCTCACCGGTGACATTCGCCGCCGCCTGCTGCAAGGCCATCTGCACTTCGGCCAGGGCCGGGATCGGAATGTTCGGCGGTACCACCCGATCGAGAATCCCGTCGCGGCGCATATAGGCGTGGGCCAGTACGTAGTCGCCGATAGTCTGGGATTGGCGCAGGCCGCCACAGTGGCCAATCATCAGCCAGCAGTGTGGACGCAGCACCGCCAGGTGATCGGTGATGTTCTTGGCGTTGGACGGGCCGACACCGATGTTCACCAAGGTCACGCCGTGGCCATCGCTGGCCTGCAGGTGATAGGCCGGCATCTGGTAGCGGTGCCACACCACGCCCGCGGCAATCGCCGAGGCTTCGCCGTGGTCCATGCTCTTGTCGATGATGACGTTGCCCGGCAGCACCATGCGGATAAAACGCGGGTCGCTGCGCAGTTGTTCCAGGCCATGCAGGATGAACTGGTCGACATAGCGGTGGTAGTTGGTCAGTAGGATCCACGGCTGCACATGGCGCCAGTCGCTGCCGGTGTAATGCACCAGCCGGCGCAGGGAAAAGTCCACGCGCGCCGCATCGAACAGCGCCAGCGGCAGCGGGTCGGTGTTTTCCCAGTCGTAGAGGCCGTCGGCGATGCCATCGGTGGCGGCCGACAGGTCGGTGCTGGGGAACACGCGCGCCAAGGTCGCGGCGGTCACACCGGAGCCGGCCAGTTCGTCGCCCTGCTCCACCACGTAGGGGTACGGAATGTTCTGCTGGCTGACGCCCACTTCCACGGTCACGGTGAAGTCGTGCATCAGCGGCACCAGTTGTTCCAGCAAATACTTACGGAACGCCGCAGGATGAGTAACGGTAACGCTGTAGGTCCCCGGTAGCTGGACCTTGGCATACGCCCGGGTAGTCTGTGGGACTTCGCCGTGGCAGTGGTAAGTCAGGCGCAGTTCCGGGTAGCGAAACAGCGCACGTTGTGCGGCGTCGGGTTCGACGCGGTCCTTGAGGTATTGCTTGAGGGCTTGATTGAGCGCGCCGGTGGCACGCTCATGCAGGGCCGCCAGCCGATCCACGGCCTCTTCGGCGGTTTGAACGACAACAAAAGCTTCGGTCACGGTAAGCATCCTGTGTTCTGACTTGCAGGCCTTTATCTTGCCTGTATCCCTGTCAGACGCAAACCTTGAATTGGAGTGCCCTCTCAAGATTGCTGCAATCCCTGTGGGAGGGGGCTTGCTCCCGATAGCGGTGGGTCAGTTTATAGATAGGCTGACTGACTCTCAGCCATCGGGAGCAAGCCCCCTCCCACATTTGGACCGTGTTTATTCAGAGACAGTGGGGCTTGAGCGCGCGACGATGGCTTCGACATCAACGCCTCGCGGCAAGGTTCCGTAGACGCGGCCAGACGACTGGCCCAAACGGCTGGCGATAAAGCCATCGCTGACCGCCGCATGACCGGCCTCCAGCAACAACTTGGCCTGTAGCGCCACAGCAATATCCTCGGTCAACTGCCGCGCGCGGTACTGGATGTCCTGGGTGTCCATGAACGCCGACTTTAGTTGCTCGATGTGCCGCGCCAGCTGCTTGTCGCCATGCCCATCACCGAGTTCGACAAACAACGCCTCCAGCACGCCGGGCTCTTTGGACAATGCGCGCAGCACGTCCAGGCATTGCACGTTGCCGGAACCTTCCCACGTCGAATTCACCGGTGCCTCACGGTACAAACGCGGCAAAATGCTGTCCTCCACGTAGCCCGCACCGCCCATGCATTCGGCGGCTTCGTTGATCATCGCCGGGGCGCGCTTGCAGATCCAATACTTGCCCACCGCCGTCACCAGCCGAGCGAACTTGGCTTCCCGCTCATCGCCCAGGTTGTCCAGGGCGCAGCCCATGCGCATGCTCAAGGCCAGCGAGGCTTCGCTTTCCAGGGCCAGGTCGGCCAGCACGTTTTGCATCAGCGGTTGCTCGCTGAGTACGCGACCACCCACCAGACGATGGGCGCAATGATGGCTGGCCTGGGTCAACGCCTGGCGCATCAAGGCGCTGGAGCCCACCATGCAATCGAAACGGGTCATGGCGACCATCTCGATGATGGTCGGCACGCCACGCCCCTCTTCACCGATCATCCAGGCCAGGGCCCCGCGAAACTCCACTTCACTGGAGGCGTTGGAGCAGTTGCCCAGTTTGTTTTTCAGCCGCTGGATGTAGAACTCGTTGCGGGTGTCATCCGGGCGGTGCCGGGGCAGCAGGAAACAGGTCAGGCCTTTGTCGGTCTGGGCCAGAGTCAGGAAGGCATCGCACATCGGCGCAGAGCAGAACCACTTGTGGCCCACCAGTTCATAGGCTTGCCCAGGCCCGCCCGCGCCCACCGGATAGGCGCGGGTGGTGTTGGCGCGCACGTCGGTGCCGCCCTGTTTCTCGGTCATCGCCATGCCGATGGTTGCACCGGTCTTGTGGGCAATGCCGACATTGCGCGGGTCGTATTGGGTGCTGAGGATTTTCGGCAGCCAGGTCTTCGCCAGGTCGGGTTGCAGGCGCAGGGCCGGGACGCAGGCGAAGGTCATGGTGAGCGGGCAGCCGGTGCCGGCCTCAGCCTGGCTGTGCAGGTAGGTCATGGCAGCACGCGCCACATGGGCGCCGGATTGTGGATGGGCCCACGGCAGCGACGGCAGGCCATGCTCGACCGCAGTGCGCATCAGCTCGTGGTAGGCCGGGTGAAACTCCACCAGATCGATGCGATGGCCATACCGGTCATGGCTGCTGAACACCGGTTTGTTCTGGTTGGCCAGGAACCCGGCCTCCATCAGCGGCCCGCCAGCCAACACCCCGTACGCATCGATGCGCGCCTGCGCCCAGCCGGCGCCAAAGCGCCGCGACCACTCTTGCAGCGGCACGTCGATGCGGTACAGGTTGGTGCCGTCCAAGGAGGGCGGCTGGTTGGTGACGTCGTGGGTTTCGGCGAACTGATGCAGGTTCATGACGGGCCTCCTGGAAAAAAGGCCCTGTCGAATGCACACCTACCCATAAAGGCGCAGATCGATTGAGGCCGGTTTTTTCAGTTAAGCACCGTCATCCGGGTTAAAAAAGTGGCATACGCGCCGAATGCCCGGCGCGTTCGCCGTCTAACGCGTTTAACAAGTGGCGCTCCAGTACCGCCTGTAACGCCTCGAAGCGCACCGGCTTGGCCAGGCGCTCGGTGATGCCGACGCCATGGCAGCGCTCACGCTCGGAGGTATTCAGCGAGGTACTCAAGGCGATCACCGGCAATTCACTGCCGCCAGGCAGCGCACGAATCTGACAACACAACGAGAAACCGCCTTCAGGTATGTCCAACAAGACGGCGTCGAAGTTTTGCCCCTGCAAGGCCGCCAACGCAGCCGGACCACTGTCCACGGTTTTCACTCGGTAACCCAGCTTGAGCAACATGCCGCGCACCACCAACTGGCCGACGCTGTTGTCATCCACCAGCAATACCGCGCAGTCCTGGGGCGCGCGCTGCCGATCGGGCGCCGGTTTTGCCTCGGGCGGCACCGGGCTGACTTTCACGTCCAGCTGGAAGCGGCTGCCCTTGTGCGGCTCGGAATGATGGGTAAGGCGCCCGCCCAACAACTCGATCAATTGCCGGCAGATGGCCAGGCCGATACCCAGGCCGCCGTATTCGCGGGTCATGGAGCCATCGAGCTGGAAAAAGCGCTGGTACAAGGTGGCCTCGTCGAGGAAGGCGAAACCAATACCGGTGTCGGTAACAATGAAGCTCAGGCGCACACCACCGTCACTGTGAGGCACACCTACCACGCGCAGGCGCACGGAGCCTTCGCGGGTGAACTTGAAAGCGTTGTCCAGCAAGCAATCCAGGCACTGGACCAGTTTGTCGACGTCGCCCACCACACGGTCCGGCAGCTCATCGGCCACATCAATGGAAAATGCCAGGCCTTTGCCTTGGGCGCTGGCGTTGAATTGCTGGCGCAAGGTGTCGAGCACGCCGCGCAGGCTGAACACCCGAGGCTGGGCACTCAGGCGCCCGGCCTGCAATTCGGTGAGCGTGAGGATGCCATTGACCATGCGCATCATGTCCCGTGCCGAACCGGCGGCAGTTTGCTGGTACTGCGCCAGGTCATCGTCCAACGGCACCGTTTGCATCAGCTCAAGGGAGCCGATCACACCGTTCATGGGCGTGCGCAGTTCGTGGGTCAGCGTCGCGAGGAATTCATCCTTGAGACGGTTGCTGCGGGCCAGTTGCTGGTTGAGCACTTCGAGCTTCTGGCTGGCATCGAACAGGATCTGCGCCTGTTGCTCACGCATGCCATTGATGCGGTCGGCGAGGGCCAGGGATAACAGTGCCACTTCAATCGCCGAGCCGATCTGGCTGGCGTACATGGTGAGGAACACATTGGGCAGGTAGCCCAGCACCATCAGCGTGTTCACCACCCCGCCCAGCAGGAACGCCGACCAGGCGATGATGAAATACCGCGCCACCCGCTGGCCGCAGTACCAGGCCTTGATGGCGGCGACGAAGATGGTCACGGTGAATACCAGCGCCAGGCCGGTGGCCAGGCGCAAGGCCAGGGCGTAGCTGGTCAGCAGCGCCAGCGCCATCACTACGCCGCCGCACACCGCCAGTGTCAGCAAGACCCGGTTGAGCCAGCGGCTGTGCTGCGCGGTATGCAGGAAGCTACGGGCGAACAGGCTGCCGAACAGCGCCGCCGAACCGATCAGCAACGGCACCGCCGCATTCGCCCACCACGGGTTGTTGGGCCAGAAGTACTGCACCGCCACGCCATTGACCGAGAGTTGGTACAGGCCAAACGAGGCGATATAGAGGATGTAATACAGGTAGCTGGTGTCGCGCACGCTCAGGTAGATGAACAGGTTGTAGACCAGCATCCCCAGCAATACGCCGTAGATCACCCCAAGCACAGACAGGCGCAACGGTTGTTGCTCCAGGTAAGCGGTGCCGGACCAGAGCGTCAGCGGCGCCTGGATCGAGCCCTCACTTTGCAGGCGCAGGTAGAGTGTTTGCTGCTGGTCAGGCACAAAATTGAGCTTGAACAGGTAGTTGCTCTGGCTGACTTCACGGCTGGAAAAAGGCAGCGCACTGCCGGTGCGGATGGCCAGCCGATAGTTGCCGGTGCCATCGTTCTGGTACAGGTCCAGATGATTCAGCGGTGGGTAAGCCAACTCCAGGAACCAGGTGCGCGGTGCGCGGGGGTCTTTGGCCATGTAATGCAGGTCGACCTTGAGCCAGAACACCGACCGCGAATAGCCGGCATTGAGGGTGGCTTTGTCATGGTGCTTGAATTGCGCAGCGTAGGCGGGGGAGCTTACTTCGGCGATGGTGAGGGCATCGGTTGGGTCTTCGAGCACTTGCATGGCTCGGCCCAGCGGCAGGCTTCGGGTGTCCTGGTTGAACTCAATGGCGCTGGCGAGCATCGGCAGCCCGCACAACAATAGAATCAGAAAATAGCGCATAGAGCCCCAGCGTGGCCTGTCCGGTTATGTCAAAAGCCCCCCATTCCTTTTGAGAAGACGTACACCGGCGGTACAGTAAGTTGTTTGGATCCACTTTAGCATAGCCGCTAAAGGCCATTGGACACCATTGAAATAATTTTTTGAAAGGCTCTAGAACAAGGCTTTCAGCGCGTTTCAGCGGCCGACGAAACGCCAAAAAAGCGGTGCTTTCAGGCCAAAATTCAACCATCGCCCGACGGCCCCGCCAAAAGCGTTTGGTGGTAAGCTCGCGCACCATGAATATCTACAGCTCTCGCCCCGTTGTCCTCTGTCTCTCCGGCCATGATCCCAGTGGTGGCGCCGGCTTGCAGGCAGATATCGAAGCCCTGCTCGCCCAGGGGTGCCATGCGGCTCCAGCCGTCACCGCCCTGACCGTGCAGAACACCGTCAATGTCAGCGATTTTCGCGTGCTCGACCGTGAGTGGGTACTGGCCCAGGCCAATGCCGTGCTCGGCGACTCCGAAGTGGCGGCGGTCAAGCTGGGCATGCTCGGCTCCACCGCGATGGTCGACACCGTGGTCGAACTGCTGCAGGCGCACCCGCACCTGCCGGTAGTGTGCGACCCGGTGCTGCGCGCCGGCGGCGGTGGCAGCCTGGGCAAGGACGAAGTCGGCTACGCCATGCGCGAGCGGTTGTTGCCGTTGTCGCTGATCGCCACGCCGAACCTGCCTGAAGCCCGCATCCTCGCCGAACTGCCCGAGGGCACCGCCGACGAATGCGCCGAGAAGCTGTTGCCGTTTATCAAGCACCTGTTGATCACCGGCGGCCATGGCGATGAGCACGAAGTGCACAACCGTCTCTACAGCCGTGATGGCACGCGCCAGACCTTTACCTGCCAGCGCCTGCCCGGCAGCTATCACGGTTCGGGCTGCACCCTGGCCAGCGCCCTGGCCGGACGGATCGCCCAAGGCGAAGGGCTGGTGAGTGCGGTGCAGTCGGCACTTAACTACACTTGGCGCACCCTGCGTGACGCCGAACAACTCGGCCAGGGCCAGTTTGTACCGCGCCGGCTGCCGCTGGATTTCTGCTCGTAACTTTCTGCTCTTAAAAGCAAGAGGCCTGCCCGATGAAACTACGTGGCCTTTACGCCATTACCGACAGCCAACTGTTGGCCGGCAAGTTCCTCGCCTACGTCGAAGCGGCATTGGACGGTGGCGTGACCCTGCTGCAATACCGCGACAAAAGCAGCGACGAAGCCCGGCGCCTGCGCGAAGCGGAAAAACTGCGGGAGCTGTGCTCGCGCTACAAGACCCAGCTTATTATCAATGATGACTTTGACTTGGCCGCGCGCCTGGGCGTCGGCGTGCACCTGGGCCAGACCGACGGCCCCCTGACGCCGGCTCGTGCGCTGCTCGGCTCCAAGGCGATCATCGGCGCCACCTGCCACGGCCAGATCGAACTGGCCGAACAGGCGGCGAAGGAAGGCGCCAGTTATGTCGCCTTCGGCCGCTTCTTCAATTCCAACACCAAGCCGGGCGCTCCGGCCGCCAGCGTTGAAATGCTCGCCGAGGCCCGCAAGCGCCTGCACGTGCCGATCTGCGTGATCGGCGGCATCACCCTGGAGAACGCCGAACCGCTGGTAGCCCATGGTGCCGACCTGCTGGCCGTGGTCCACGGCCTGTTCGGTGCCGACAGCACCCAGGAAGTCACGCGTCGCGCCCGCGCCTTCAACGACCTTCTTAAAATTTCAGTTTAGAGAGCCCGATCATGTCTCGTTCAGAAACCCTGTTTGCCGATGCCCAGAAACACATCCCCGGCGGTGTGAACTCCCCCGTGCGTGCGTTCAAGAGCGTGGGTGGCACGCCGTTGTTCTTCAAGCATGCCGAAGGCGCCTACGTCACCGACGAAGATGACAAGCGCTACGTGGATTACGTCGGCTCCTGGGGGCCGATGATCCTCGGCCACAGCCACCCGGACGTGCTGGACGCAGTGCGCAAGCAGCTGGAACACGGGCTGTCCTACGGCGCGCCGACCGCCATGGAAACCGAGATGGCCGACCTGGTATGCAGCATCGTGCCGTCGATGGAGATGGTGCGCATGGTCAGTTCCGGCACCGAAGCCACCATGAGCGCGATTCGCCTGGCCCGTGGTTTCACCGGCCGCGACAGCATCATCAAGTTCGAAGGCTGCTACCACGGCCACTCCGACAGCCTGCTGGTCAAAGCCGGTTCCGGCGCGCTGACCCAAGGCGTACCCAGCTCGGCCGGTGTACCGGCAGCGTTCGCCAAACACACCCTGACCCTGCCGTTCAATGACATCGGCGCCGTCGAGCAGATGCTCAGCGAAGTCGGCCAGGACGTGGCCTGCATCATCGTCGAGCCGGTGGCCGGCAACATGAACTGCGTGCCGCCCGCCCCAGGCTTTCTGGAAGGCCTGCGCGAACAATGCGACAAGCACGGCGTGGTGCTGATTTTCGACGAAGTGATGACCGGCTTCCGCGTTGCCCTCGGTGGAGCCCAGGCGCACTACGGCGTCACGCCGGACCTGAGCACCTTCGGCAAGATCATCGGTGGCGGCATGCCGGTAGGCTGCTTCGGTGGCAAGCGCGAAATCATGCAGCACATCGCGCCGCTGGGCCCGGTGTACCAGGCCGGCACACTCTCGGGTAACCCACTGGCCATGGCGGCGGGCCTGACTACCCTGCGCCTGATCAGCCGCCCGGGCTTCCACGCCGAGCTGACCGATTACACCAGCCGCCTGCTGGACGGCCTGCAGCAGCGCGCCGATGCCGCCGGTATCCCGTTCGTGACCACGCAAGCGGGCGGCATGTTTGGCCTGTACTTCAGCGGCGCCGATGACATCGTCACCTTTGATGATGTGATGGGCAGCGATGCCGACCTGTTCAAGCGCTTCTTCCACCTGATGCTGGAGGGCGGCGTGTACTTGGCGCCGAGCGCCTTTGAAGCGGGCTTCACCTCGATCGCCCATGGCGATGCCGAGCTGAAACTGACCCTGGATGCCGCCGAACGCGCCTTCGCCGCACTGAAATAAACCGGTGCAAAAACCTGACGTCGCTGTGGGCGGCGTCAAATTTGCTACTTTGCTTACAGAGATTTCCTTATTTTTCCGAGAATTTACCTGCAATCCGGCAGATAACTTGCCCAAGCAGCAGAAAAACGAGTAAAGACTTTGTAAGCAGAGGCCTGCTTATTTCATAATGCGCGCTTATTGGATCCCGTGAGGATCCGCGCGCCCCGTCAGAGGTAAGTCGATTCCCATGAAACGCACCGGCCGCACCCTGGTACTGGGCTGCCTGTTGCTCCTTCAGCCGCTGCTGGCATATGCCCAGGCAGGCGGCAACTCGTTGTTAATCCCAGCGATGGGTCGTTGCACCCTCAATACCCAGCCAGACAGCCAGGCCGAATCCCTGAGCGCGTGTCAGAAACAGGCCGACGGTGGGGATGCGCAGGCGCAATACGAGTTGGGCGAGTACTACCACGACAGCAAGAACCCCGCCCGCGACCTCAACAAAGCCTTGAGCTACTTCGAGAAAGCCTCGTTGCAGGGCCACGCGCAGGCGCAATTCCAGCTGGGTACCATGTTCTTCAAAGGCGAAGGCGTGCCGGCCAATAACGTCCAGGCCTATATCGTCCTGAAAATGGCCGCGGTCAACGGCGCCGAAGACGCGCTGGACACCGCCGACGAAGTCGCCGAGCACATGCAACGCGATGAATTGGAAGTGGCCACCCAGGTACTGGGGCAGATTTTCCGCAACTACCTGCTGGAACTGCAGAGTGCCGATGGGCGCTCGCCCTTCTCACCCCTGCCCTGACACCCAGCCTATTTCTCAGGCATCGGCATCGGAAATGGCATGACATTGCTCATGCCTCGGGCTTCGCTGATCTTCGGCGTGCCCAGGCGCTCGACTTCATCGATGCGCACGATCGAATGCATCGGCACAAAACTGCGCACCACGCCTTCGAACTGGGCCTTGAGTTTTTCCTCGCCCGGATCGACGACCAGCTGCGTGCGCTCGCCAAAGACGAACTCTTCCACTTCCAGGAAGCCCCACAGATCACTTTGATAGATCTGCTTGGCGTACATTTCGAACACCTGGCCCTGGTTGAGGAAAATCACCTTATAGATTGGAGCTTCACGTTTGGTCATGGTGGGTGAGGAACACATGGGGGATATAAAAGAGGGCGCGAACTATAGCATGGCACCCGATGCACAGTGCTAGGAACCGATGGGCATGACCCCTATAATGCGCGGTTCTTTACCACCAGTTGACGATTCCCATGGCCAAGAAGCTTTATATCGAAACCCACGGTTGCCAGATGAACGAGTACGACAGCTCGCGCATGGTCGACCTGCTGGGTGAACACCAGGCCCTGGAAGTAACCGCCCGCGCCGAAGATGCCGACGTGATCCTGCTCAATACCTGCTCGATCCGCGAGCGGGCCCAGGACCGTGTGTACTCGCAGCTGGGCCGCTGGCGCGAATTGAAACTGGCCAACCCGGACATGGTGATCGCCGTCGGCGGTTGCGTGGCCAGCCAGGAAGGCGCCGCGATCCGCGACCGCGCGCCGTATGTCGACGTGGTCTTCGGCCCACAGACCCTGCACCGCCTGCCGGAAATGATCGACGCCGCGCGCATCACCAAGCTGCCCCAGGTCGACGTCTCGTTCCCGGAAATCGAAAAATTCGACCACCTGCCCGAGCCGCGCATCGACGGGCCGAGCGCCTACGTATCGGTGATGGAAGGCTGCAGCAAGTACTGCACCTTTTGTGTGGTGCCCTACACCCGGGGTGAAGAAGTCAGCCGGCCGTTTGACGACGTGCTCGCGGAAATCATCCACTTGGCCGAAAACGGCGTGCGCGAAGTGACCCTGCTGGGCCAGAACGTCAACGGCTATCGCGGCCTGACCCACGACGGGCGCCTGGCTGACCTGGCGGAGCTGATCCGCGTGGTCGCTGCGGTGGATGGCATCGAGCGCATTCGCTACACCACCTCGCACCCGCTGGAGTTCTCCGACAGCCTGATCCAGGCCCATGCCGACGTGCCGGAACTGGTCAAACACCTGCATTTGCCGGTGCAATCGGGCTCGGACCGCATCCTCTCGGCGATGAAACGCAACCACACCGCCCTGGAATACAAATCCAAACTGCGCAAACTGCGCGCAGCGGTGCCGGGCATCTGCATCAGTTCAGACTTTATTGTCGGCTTCCCCGGCGAAACCGAGAAAGACTTCCAGCAGACCATGAAGCTGATCGAAGACGTCGGTTTCGACTTTTCCTACTCGTTCGTCTACAGCCAGCGCCCAGGCACCCCGGCGGCGGACCTGCTGGACGAAACCCCGGAAGCGCTGAAAAAAGAGCGTTTGAACGCGCTGCAACATCGCCTTAACCAGCAGGGTTTCGAGATCAGCCGACAAATGGTCGGTTCGATCCAGCGCATCCTGGTCACCGACTACTCGAAAAAAGACCCTGGCGAATTGCAGGGCCGCACCGAGAACAACCGGATCGTCAACTTCCGTTGCGACAATCCAACCCTGATCGGCCAATTTGCCGATGTGCACATCGATGCGGCGCAACCGCACTCGTTGCGCGGGTCTCTGGTGCAATAAATGTGGGAGGGGGCTTGCCCCCGATGGCGGCGAATCAGACCACTCCTTTATTACTGACACACCGCTATCGGGGGCAAGCCCCCTCCCACATAGGAACCGTGCAACATTCCAATGACGTAAGTGCTTTCGTACCCGCGTCACTGGCGTTATCCTCTCTTTCACTTAAACAGCCAAAGGGCGGCTAAAAGCAACCTTGAACGCACCCATAGCAGAACCCCATCGTTTTCTCCTCGAGCCCTTTGAGGCTCGCCGTTTCGCCAACCTGTGCGGACAGTTCGACGAGCACCTGCGCCTGATCGAACAGCGCCTGAGCATCGAGATCCGCAATCGCGGCAATCAGTTCGAGCTCATTGGCGAACCCCAACACACCACGTCTGCAGAAAACCTGCTGCGCCGTCTCTACCGTGAAACCAAGGGTAGTGAGCTGTCGCCGGAAACGGTGCACCTGTACCTGCAGGAATCTGCCGTGGAAGACCTGGCCAACAATCCGGTGGCCGAAGCCAGCGTGGCCCTGCGCACCAAAAAAGGCATGATTCGCCCTCGCGGCTTGAATCAGCAGCGCTACGTCAAGGAAATCCTCGGTAACGACATCAACTTCGGCATCGGCCCCGCCGGTACCGGCAAGACCTACCTGGCCGTGGCCTGTGCGGTCGACGCCCTCGAGCGCGAACAAGTACGCCGTATTCTGCTGGTGCGCCCAGCGGTCGAGGCCGGCGAAAAACTCGGCTTCCTGCCCGGCGACCTGGCCCAGAAGATCGACCCGTACCTGCGGCCGCTCTACGACGCGCTGTACGAGATGCTCGGCTTTGAATACGTGGCCAAGCTGATCGAGCGCCAGGTGATCGAGATCGCCCCGCTGGCCTACATGCGCGGGCGCACCTTGAACAACAGCTTCATCATCCTCGACGAAAGCCAGAACACCACAGTCGAGCAGATGAAGATGTTCCTCACCCGTATCGGTTTCGGCTCCACCGCCGTGATCACCGGTGACGTCACCCAGGTCGACCTGCCCAAAGGCACCAAGTCCGGCCTGGCCCAGGTGATCGAGGTGCTCAAGGATGTGCCGGGTATCAGCTTCACGCACTTCATGCCCAAGGACGTGGTCCGCCACCCGCTGGTGCAGCGCATAGTCGAAGCCTACGAGCGCTTCGACCACCGCGATGACGCACCGGCCAAGGACGTTCGCCGCGATGCTTGAGCTTGACCTGCAGCTGGCCACCGAAGCGCCCGCCCCCAGCGAAGAACAGTTCCGTCAATGGTGCGCCCTGGCCCTGCGCCAGCGCACCGCCGACTCGGAGCTGACCATTCGCCTGGTGGACGAGCCCGAGGGCCGCGAACTGAATCACACCTGGCGCCAGAAGGATTACGCGACCAACGTGCTGTCGTTTCCCGCTGACGTACCCGATGAGCTGCTGGACATCCCCTTGCTGGGCGACCTGGTGATCTGCGTCGAGGTGGTCGAGCGCGAAGCGAAGGAACAAGGCAAGGAACTTGAGGCTCACTGGGCCCATCTAGTCATCCACGGCTGCTTGCATCTCTTGGGTTACGACCATATAGACGATGAAGAAGCCGAGGAAATGGAAGCACTGGAACGAACGTTGCTTGCAGAATTGGGTCACCCAGATCCATATGCAGACGACGAAAACTGATCAACACTCAACTGTCACATCAAAGGATTTAGAGTAATCGCTATGAGCGAAGACCGATCGAGCAACGGGCAAAAGTCATGGCTGGGTAAACTGACCCAGGCTTTTGCCCACGAGCCGAAAAACCGCCAGGAGCTGCTGGAGCTGCTGCGCGAGGCCCACCAGAACAAGTTGCTGGACAGCGAAGCGCTGGCCATCGTCGAAGGCGCCATCCAGGTGGCTGACCTGCAAGTACGGGACATCATGGTCCCGCGTTCGCAGATGATCAGCATCAAGGCGACCCAGACTCCACGGGAATTCCTCCCGGCCGTGATCGACTCGGCGCACTCGCGTTACCCGGTGATCGGCGAAAGCCATGACGACGTCATGGGTGTCCTGCTGGCCAAGGACCTGCTGCCGCTGATCCTCAAGGAGAACGGTGACAGCTTCAACATCAAGGACCTGCTGCGTCCGGCCACCTTCGTGCCCGAATCCAAGCGCCTGAATGTGCTGTTGCGCGAATTTCGCGCCAACCACAATCACATGGCCATTGTGATCGACGAATACGGCGGTGTAGCAGGCCTGGTGACCATCGAAGACGTGCTGGAACAGATCGTCGGCGACATCGAAGATGAGCACGACGTCGAAGAAGACAGCTACATCAAGCCTCTGCCCAGCGGAGACTTCCTGGTCAAGGCGCTGACGCCGATCGAGAACTTCAACGAGTTCTTCGACAGCGAATTCTCCGACGACGAGTTCGACACCGTCGGCGGCCTGGTGATGAGTGCGTTCGGGCATCTGCCCAAGCGTAACGAAACCACCGAGATCGGCGCGTATCGCTTCCGCATCCTGAATGCCGACAGCCGCCGCATCCACTTGATTCGCCTGACACCTATTGCCCGCTAAGGATTGATATGCGCCGTCTGACCCGCCCCGGCTGGCCCGGTAATTTGCTGGCCGTGGTGGCCGGCGCCATCACCACCCTGGCGCTGGCGCCGTTCGACCTGTGGCCATTTGCACTGGTCGCGGTCGGGTTGTTCTATATCGGGCTGCGGGAACTGACGCCGCGTCAGGCCTTGGGCCGTGGCTGGTGCTTCGGCTTCGGCCTGTTTGGCGCGGGCACCAGCTGGATCTACTACAGCATCCACCACTTCGGCGGCGCCTCGGTGCTGCTGGCTGGCTTTTTGATGCTGTTGTTTACCGCCGCCATTGCCTGGTTTTTCGCCCTGCCTGCGTGGTTATGGGCGCGCTGGCTGCGTCGCAATGAAGCGCCGTTGGCGGATGCGCTCACGTTTGCCGCATTGTGGGTCGGCCAGGAAGCCTTTCGCGGCTGGTTCCTCACCGGTTTCCCGTGGTTGTACTCCGGTTACAGCCAGCTCGACGGCCCACTCACCGGCCTGGCGCCAGTGGGCGGGATGTGGCTGATCTCCTTTGCCCTGGCACTGACGGCGGCCCTGTTGTGCAACCTGCCGCGCCTGTTGGCCGGCAAGCGCAATGCGTTTATCGGCGCCGGCCTGGTGTTGCTGGTAGCGCCCTGGGCCATCGGCCTGGCACTCAAGCATCATGCCTGGACCAGCCCCTCCGGCGCGCCGCTGAGCGTGGCCGCGATCCAGGGCAACGTCGAACAAAGCATGAAGTGGGACCCCGAGCAGCTGAATGCGCAGCTCGCGCTGTACCGCGATATGAGCTTCAGCTCCAAACCGGTCGACCTGTTGGTGTGGCCGGAAACGGCCGTGCCGGTGCTCAAGGAGTCCGTCGAGGGCTACCTGGGGATGATGGGTAAGTTTGCGGCAGACCGTCACACCGCGCTGATTACCGGCGTGCCGATTCGCCAGGAAGTGCATCACCAGAAGCGCTACTTCAACGGCATCACGGTGGTGGGTGAAGGTGACGGTACGTACCTCAAGCAGAAGCTGGTGCCGTTTGGCGAGTACGTGCCGCTGCAGGATATGTTGCGCGGCCTGATCGCCTTCTTCGACCTGCCCATGTCGGACTTCGCCCGTGGCCCTGCCGACCAGCCGATGCTGCAAGCCAAGGGCTATCAGATCGCGCCGTTCATTTGCTACGAAGTGGTGTACCCGGAGTTCGCAGCCGGCCTTTCCGCCCAGAGCGACCTGCTGCTGACCATCAGCAATGACACCTGGTTCGGCCGCTCCATCGGCCCGTTACAGCACCTGCAAATGGCGCAGATGCGTGCGTTGGAGGCTGGCCGCTGGATGATCCGCGCCACCAATAATGGCGTAACCGGGTTGATCAACCCGTTTGGGCAGATCACCGTGCAAATACCGCAGTTCGAACGCGGCATTCTCTACGGCGAAGTGGTGCCGATGCACAACTTGACGCCGTACCTGCAATGGCGCTCGTGGCCGCTGATCATCGTGTGCCTGGGGTTGTTTGGTTGGGCGCTGCTGGCAGGCCGGATGGCCAAAACCGTCTAACAGAATCAAACCGAACCCAATGTGGGAGGGGCAAGCCCCCTCCCACATTTTGATCTGCATGTTAATCAGCAGTGTCAGCGATAAAACAACCGATACCCCACCTGCCCCACCGCCTCGTTGATCAATTGCCCGCTTTGCCACACCGACTTGAACTCCGGCATCCAGCCGCCCAGCGGCCGGGCGTTGTCCACGCCCAGGAACCCCACCGGCGCCGGCACCACGGTGAAGCCGGCCTTTTCAAAACTCCACACCGAACGCGGCATGTGCCAGGCCTGGGTCACGACCACCACACGTTTGATGCCCTCGGGCAATAGAATCTCGGCACTCATCTGCGCGTTTTCCCAGGTGGTGCGGCTGCGCTCTTCCTTCCAGCGCACAGCAACGCCGAAGTCATCCTGCATCGACACCGCCATCAATTGCGCCTCGCTGGGCGGCGTGCCGTAATGCAGGCCACCGGTCGTCAACACCGGCAGCCCGGAGGCCTTGGCCAGTCGCGCGGCATACCGCTGGCGCTCCAGGCCGATGCCGGTCGGCTGATCAGAACCCCATGCCGGGTCGCCGCGCTCGCGGCCCGAGCCCAGCACCACAATGGCGTCGGCGCGCTGGGCCAGGGTCGACCAGTCTTCATGCGCCAACGGCGGCTCGGTCTCCAGGGTCCGCGCGCCCCACTCCACCGCCACCGGCAGGCTGATAAACCACATGCCACCAAACCCCAGGGCAAAGCAGCAACCGGCCAACCGTGGGCGACTGCGACGAAACCACCAGGCAAGGGCCAGCAGCAGCAAAAGAATGCCGGGCGGCAGGAGCAGTTGTTTGATGAAATAACGAATAGGCATCGGGCATCTCCAAAGATGCCCGAAGCCTAAGGTGTAACGGGGTTTAGCGACAATCTTTACAGTGACATGGCGCGACGGTGTGGCTCAGGGGAATGAACTACTTGAAGCGGGCGGACCGGAGTCTTTCCGGGCCACGACCGGCTGACAAGTCCTTGAGCCACACCACCTTGGCTGAGTGCGTAGGCTCTTTGGCTGGCGGGGTTGCCACCCAAGGGGGCGCACTGCGCTTATTACGTTCCAGGTAAGCTTTGATCAGTTCCAGCTCCGCACGGCTCAAACCGCGCAGTTCCAACTCTACAGGCCGCTCATCACGCAATCGGCCCGCGGTCCTCGCTGCATCCAATGCACGACCCAATCGGTCGATCAGTCCTTCGTAGACGTCCGGTTTCGATGCGATTCGCTGCGATTCAACCATCCCCTCACCTCATTGAAGAAAGACTTGCTCCCCAATAAACAGCGTAGTCCCCGTGGCTGCGCCTGCCCGGCGCCGCGACAGACGGCCCTTGCCGCGCAATCAGGGTTTCCCTCGATAGAGTGGGGTCATGTATGCTACGGCGCTTCCTGTAACTCCACTTCCCGCAGGGTTTGGGCACGGACGCGCCGCTTTTTGGTGTCGAACAACCTGAACGTTGCACCGAAGAGGATTAGGCCACCCCTATTCAGTTCAAAAGTAGCCATGCACGAACAATATCAGCCCCGTGAAATAGAAAATGCCGCCCAAACCTTCTGGGACGAGCAAAAGTCCTTTGAAGTCAGTGAACAGCCAGGCAAGGAGACTTTCTATTGCCTGTCGATGTTCCCTTACCCCAGCGGCAAGCTACACATGGGGCATGTGCGCAACTACACCATCGGCGACGTGATTTCCCGCTACCAGCGCATGCAAGGCAAGAACGTCCTGCAACCGATGGGTTGGGACGCCTTCGGTATGCCGGCGGAAAACGCCGCGATGAAAAACAACGTGGCCCCCGCCAAGTGGACCTACGAAAACATCGCCTACATGAAGACCCAGCTGCGCAGCCTGGGCCTGGCGGTGGACTGGTCCCGCGAAGTCACCACCTGCAAGCCGGATTACTACCGCTGGGAACAATGGCTGTTCACGCGCCTGTTCGAAAAAGGTGTGATCTACAAAAAAAGCGGCACCGTGAACTGGGACCCGGTCGACCAGACCGTACTGGCCAACGAACAGGTGATCGACGGTCGCGGCTGGCGCTCCGGCGCGCTGATCGAAAAGCGCGAAATCCCGATGTACTACTTCAAGATCACCGCCTACGCGGATGAACTCTTGTCGAGCCTCGATGATTTGCCGGGCTGGCCTGAACAGGTCAAGACCATGCAGCGCAACTGGATCGGCAAATCCAAGGGCATGGAAGTGCAGTTCCCCTACAACGTCGACTCCATCGGCGAAGCGGGCGCACTCAAAGTCTTCACCACCCGTCCGGACACCCTGATGGGCGCGACCTACGTCGCCGTGGCCGCCGAGCACCCGCTGGCCACCCAGGCTGCACAGAACAACCCTGAGCTTGCAGCGTTCATCGCCGAATGCAAAGGCGGCAGCGTGGCCGAAGCCGACGTCGCCACCCAGGAGAAAAAAGGCCTGCCGACCGGCCTGTTCGTCGAGCACCCGCTGACCGGCGAGAAGTTGCCGGTATGGGTCGCCAACTACGTGTTGATGCACTACGGTGATGGCGCAGTAATGGCTGTGCCGGCCCACGACGAGCGCGATTTCGAATTCGCCACCAAGTACAACCTGCCGATCAAGTCGGTGGTGCGCACCAGTTCGGGCGACACCAACCCGGCCCCGTGGCAAGACGCCTACGGCGAGCACGGCACGCTGATCAACTCCGGCGAGTTCGACGGCCTGGACTTCGCCGGCGCCTTCGACGCCATCGAAGTCGCACTGATCAAGAAGAACCTCGGTGCCTCGCGCACCCAGTTCCGCCTGCGCGACTGGGGCATCAGCCGCCAGCGCTACTGGGGCTGCCCGATCCCGATCATCCATTGCGACAGCTGCGGCGACGTGCCGGTGCCGGAAGACCAGCTGCCGGTCGTACTGCCTGAAGACGTGGTGCCGGATGGCGCCGGTTCGCCGCTGGCGAAGATGCCCGAGTTCTACGCGTGCAGCTGCCCGAAGTGCGGCGCCCCGGCCAAGCGCGAAACCGACACCATGGACACCTTCGTCGAGTCGTCCTGGTACTTCGCCCGCTACGCCAGCCCGAACTACGACAAGGGCATGGTCGACCCGCAGGCAGCCAACCACTGGCTGCCGGTGGATCAGTACATCGGCGGCATCGAGCACGCCATCCTGCACCTGCTCTACGCGCGCTTCTTCCACAAGCTGATGCGCGACGAAGGCCTGGTGTCGTCCAACGAGCCGTTCAAGAACCTGCTGACCCAGGGCATGGTGGTCGCCGAAACCTACTACCGCACCCTGGAAAACGGCGGCAAGGACTGGTTCAACCCGGCCGACGTCGAGGTCGAACGCGACGCCAAGGCCAAGGTCATCGGCGCCAAGCTGAAGACCGACGGCCTGCCGGTGGAAATCGGCGGCACCGAGAAGATGTCCAAGTCGAAGAACAACGGCGTCGACCCGCAGGCGATGATCGATGCGTACGGCGCCGACACCTGCCGTCTGTTCATGATGTTCGCCTCGCCGCCGGACATGAGCCTGGAATGGTCCGACTCCGGCGTCGAGGGCGCCAGCCGCTTCCTGCGCCGCGTCTGGCGTCTGGCCCATGCGCATGTCAGCGCCGGGCTGCCAGGCGCGCTCGATGTGGCCTCGCTGAACGATGAACAGAAGGCCGTGCGCCGTGCGATTCATCTGGCGATCAAGCAGGCCAGCACCGATGTCGGCCAGCACCACAAGTTCAACACCGCCATCGCCCAGGTGATGACGCTGATGAACGTGCTGGAAAAAGCCCCGCAGGCGACCGAACAGGATCGCGCGCTGGTGCACGAAGGCCTGGAAACGGTCACCCTGCTGCTGGCTCCGATCACCCCGCACATCAGCCATGACCTGTGGAGCCGCCTGGGCCACAGCGACGCGGTCATTGATGCGCGCTGGCCGGTGCAGGATGACAGCGCCCTGGTACAGGACACGTTGCAACTGGTGATCCAGGTCAACGGTAAACTGCGCGGCCAGATCGACATGCCGGCCAGTGCCAGCCGTGAAGAAGTCGAAGCGGCCGCACGCGTCAACGAGAACGTGCTGCGCTTTACCGAAGGCCTGACGATCCGCAAAGTGATCGTGGTGCCTGGAAAACTGGTCAATATCGTCGCTAGCTAATCGGATCGGGCGCAGGGCTTGAGCCCTGCGCCGAACAAAGCCTTCAGGGCCTCGATAAGGCCCACATGGTTTCAAGGGGAGCAACAAAATGATCAAACGCAATCTGCTGGTTATGGGCCTTGCCGTACTGCTGAGCGCTTGCGGCTTCCAGCTGCGCGGCACCGGCACCAATGACCTGACGATCAAGGAACTGGACCTCAGCGCTCGCGACGCCTACAGCGAGACAGTAACCCAGCTGCGCCAGGTCCTGGAAAACAGCGGCGTGCACGTCTACACCGGCGCGACCTACAAGCTGTTCCTGGCTAACGAGAAAGAAACCCAGCGTAACCTGAGCTACGCCAGCGCCGGGCGCGCGTCCGATGTCGAACTGAGCACGGTGCTCAGCTTTGAAATCCAGGGCCGCGATCACCTGCCATTGATGAATGACGACATTCAGGTGCAGAAGATTGTCAGCCACGATGGTAACAACCTGGTGGGTTCGGACTCCGAAATCATCCAGGTGCGCAAGGAGATGCGTCGCGAGCTGGTGCAACGCATGGTCCTGCGCCTGTCGCTGCTCACCCCACAACAGCTGGAAACCTTGCAGCAACGCGCTGACGACAAGGCCAAGGCCGATGCCGACGCGCTGAAAGCCGCGAAAGAGTACGAAGACAACACGCCGAAACAATCGCCTGTTGAAGTACCTGTCGAGTAAGCCAGACGGGGCGCCCCAGGCGCCCCGTTCGCCCTGCCTATGAAACTCGCCCCCGCCCAACTCGCCAAACACCTGCAAGGTGGCCTCGCGCCTGTCTACATTGTCAGCGGCGATGACCCGCTGCTGTGCCAGGAAGCCGCCGACGCCATTCGCGCCGCCGCGCGCCAGCAAGGCTTCGATGAGCGCCAGGTGTTCAGCGCCGACGCCAGTTTCGACTGGGGCACGTTGCTGCAAGCCGGTGCAAGCATGTCGCTGTTCGCCGAAAAACGCCTGCTGGAGCTGCGCCTGCCGTCGGGCAAGCCCGGCGATAAGGGCGCGGCTGCACTGATGGAATACTGCTCGCGGCCCGCCGAAGACACGGTGTTGCTGATCAGCTTGCCCAAGCTCGACGGCAGCGCGCAGAAGACCAAGTGGGGCAAGGCCCTGGTGGATGGGGCGCAGACCCAGTTCATCCAGATCTGGCCAGTGGACAGCAATCAGTTGCCGCAATGGATTCGCCAGCGCCTGTCCCAGGCGGGGCTGTCCGCGACACAGGATGCAGTGGAGCTGATCGCAGCGCGGGTCGAAGGCAACTTGCTTGCCGCCGCCCAGGAGATCGAAAAGCTCAAGCTGATGGCCGAAGACGGGCAGATCACCGTCGAGACCGTCCAAGGCGCAGTAGCAGACAGTGCACGTTTTGACGTGTTCGGGCTGGTGGATGCGATCCTCAACGGTGAGCCCGCCCATGCCCTGCGCATGCTCGAAGGCCTGCGCGGCGAAGGTGTGGAGCCGCCGGTGATTCTCTGGGCCCTGGCTCGTGAGCTACGAGTATTGGCCAATATTGCCCTGCAATACAGCCAAGGCACGCCGCTGGACAAATGCTTCAGCCAGGCTCGGCCACCGGTGTGGGACAAGCGCAAACCCCTGATGAGCAAAGCCCTGCAACGGCACTCGGCGCCACGCTGGGCACAGCTGTTGCTGGAGGCACAGCGCATTGATGCACAGATCAAGGGCCAGGCGGCGGGCTCGCCGTGGATGAGCCTCAGCCGTTTGTCGCTGTTGATGTCCGGACAGCGCCTTACATTACCTGCCGAATAACTCCTCCCTTAAAAACGCTGTAAAGCCCCCTCCCACATTTTTGATTACGTTTACAATTCATGGGCTTTACAGCGGCCTAACTTCGGCAGATTATTTGCGCCGCATCCCCCCTATCAAGAGCATCGACCATGAGCAAAAAGCCATCCAAGCATGGCCCCAACAAGGCCAAATCCATCATCGCCCAGCCACTGTTCCGCAGCCGTCAGGAACGCGCCGGCAAGGGCAAAGGCAGCTACCGCCGCGAAGCCTTCCAGTCTAATAGCTGGGAGGCTTCTTACTTTCTGGCTGCCTGAAGGCAAGCGCCCCTCTGGCATGATAAGGTCTGTGCCTGATTTGTAATTCCTGGACCTGTGCATGCCCTCTTGTCTTTCCCGTCGTTGGCACCTTCGCCAATTGATCGCTGCCTCCAGCCTCATTCTGCTTGTCGCCTGCGCGGAAAAACCCACCGCCGCCGACGCCCAACCTCTGCCGAAGCTCCAGACCGCACCGGTGGCAGCACCTGCCGTCGTGGCCCCTCTGGCCGTGGACAATCTCGACATCCAACCGACCCAGACCTTTGCTGAATGGCAGGCTGGCTTTCGCGCGCAAGCCCTGCAGGCGGGCATCACTGCCGCTGTTTTCGACACTGCATTCGCCAATGTCACCCCCGACATGGCGGTGATCCGCGCCGACCGCAGCCAGCCGGAGTTTTCCCGCCCGGTGTGGGAATACCTCGACGGCGCCCTGTCGCCCGTGCGCGTACGCAATGGCCAGGCGCTGCTGGTCAAGTACGCCGACATCCTGCAAAACATCGAGCAGCGTTATGGCGTCGACCGCCAGGCGCTGGTCTCGGTGTGGGGCATGGAGAGTAACTTCGGCCAGTTCCAGGGCAACAACTCGGTGATCCGTTCCCTGGCGACCCTGGCCTATGAAGGCCGACGCCCGGCCTTTGCCCAGGCACAATTGCTGGCGGCGTTGCAGATCATCCAGCACGGCGACATCGCCGCCGACCAGATGAAGGGCTCCTGGGCCGGGGCCATGGGCCAGACCCAGTTCATTCCGACCACTTACAACACCCACGCGGTGGACTTCGATGGCGACGGTCGCCGCGATATCTGGAACAGCCCGGCCGACGCCCTTGCGTCCACTGCGCACTACCTGCAAAGCTCCGGCTGGCAGAAAGGCCAACCGTGGGGCCTTGAAGTGCAGCAATTGCCGGCGAACTTCGATTACGCCCTGGCCGACGGCGGCGTGCGCAAGAGCATTGCCGACTGGCTGAAACTGGGCATTCAGTTGCCACCGGGCGCGAGCATGCCGCCGAACGTCGACCAACTTTCAGCCGCCCTGCTACTGCCGGCAGGCTACCGTGGCCCGGCGTTCCTGGTGCTGGATAACTTCCGCGCGATCCTCAAGTACAACAACTCGTCGTCCTATGCACTGGCGGTGGGCCTGCTGTCGGAGCGCTTTGGCGGCGGTGGTGTGATTCGTGGCGACTGGCCAAAGGATGAACTGCCGCTGAGCCGTTCCCAGCGCATTGACCTGCAGACGGCGTTGAGCGCCAACGGTTATGACGCGGGCAACCCGGATGGAATTATCGGCGCCAACACGCGCAAGGCGATTCGGGCGGCGCAGCAGGCACTGGGCTGGCCGGCAGATGGGTATCCGACGGTGAAGTTGCTGGAGTCGCTGCAAAACCGATAGATCCGCGCATGGCGACTATCGAAATCGGGGGCAAGCCCCCTCCCACATTTGACCGTACGCGGCACCTGTGGGAGGGGCTTGCTCCCGATTTCGATTTAGCCGGCAAAATCAGACTCAGGCTTTGAATACCACATCCTGCTCCAACACCAGCCGCTGCTCCCCCGCATCCAGCCGCACCAACGCGCCCATCGGCAGCGTCAGGTTCGGATCGCAGTGCCCGCTGCGCCAACCGGCCAGCACCGGTACGCACAGCGGCTCGAACGTCTGCTTCAGCAGGCGCTCCAGCGCAACGTTATCCACACCCGCCACATCTCCTACCAGCACACCGGCAACCTGGGCCAACTTGCCCGCCAGACGCAGGTGGGTCAGCAGGCGGTCAATGCGGTAGATCGGCTCGTTGACGTCTTCGATAAACAGGATGATGCCTTCAGCGTCGATTTCGTAAGGCGTGCCCATGACCGCCGCAATCATCGACAGGTTACCTCCCATCAAGCGCCCACAGGCAATGCCAGGCTCGATCGTGGTCAGCGGGTAGGCAACCGGGTGCGTCAGCACGCTGCCGGCGCCCAGTTGGCCGCGCAGAAGGCCGAACAATGACGACTCGGTAGGTGGTTGCTTGTCGCCGAGCAGGTCGGCATTGAGCATCGGGCCGTGGAAGGTCACGAAGCCGGCGTAGCGGTTGATCGCCAGATGCAGGGCGGTGATGTCGCTGTAACCCACGAAGGGCTTGGGACTGGCCCGCAGCAGGTCGAAGTCCAGCGCGTCGAGCAGCCGTGGTGTGCCGTAACCACCGCGCAGACAGAAGATAGCGTCAATTTCCGGATCCGCGAAGGCGGCGTGCAGATCACGCAGGCGCACTGCATCGCTGCCGGCAAGGTAGCCGTCGCGCTCATAGACGCCAGGGGAAATTCGCAGATCGTAGCCGCGCGTGCGCATCCATTGGCCAGCCTTTTCAACGTCCAGCACAGCGGGGCCGGCGGGGGCGATCAGGGCAATGGTGCCTTCAGAACGAAGGGCTGGAACGGCTGCCGTCATACACAACTCTCCCTAACTAACGCGGAACGAAATGTGGGAGAGGGCTTGCCCCCGATAGCGGTGGGTCAGCAGCAGATGAGCTGACTGGTCCGCCGCTATCGGGGGCAAGCCCCCTCCCACATAAGCCCCCCAAACTGGATCTGCGGCGTTGCGCAAACCCCGATCAGGAAACCAGGCTAGCCTTGACCAGCTTGGCCTGCTCGTCGGCGTGGTACGAAGAGCGTACCAACGGGCCCGAGGCGACGTTCTTGAAGCCCATCTTGTAACCTTCCTCGGCGAACCAGGCGAAGGTGTCCGGGTGCACAAAACGCTGTACTGGCAAGTGGCTGCGCGACGGTTGCAGGTACTGGCCCAGGGTCAGCATGTCGATGTCGTGTTCGCGCATGCGCTTCATGACTTCGATGACTTCTTCGTCGGTCTCGCCCAGGCCCAGCATCAAGCCGGATTTGGTCGGGATGTGCGGCATCATCTGCTTGAATTTCTGCAGCAGGGTCAGCGACCACTGGTAGTCCGAACCTGGACGCGCGGCCTTGTACAGGCGTGGCACGGTTTCCAGGTTGTGGTTGAACACATCCGGCGGCTCGGCAGCGGTGATTTCCAGCGCGACGTCCATACGGCCACGGTAGTCCGGCACCAGGGTCTCGAGCATCACGTTCGGCGACAGTTTGCGGATTTCGCGGATGCAGTCGGCAAAGTGCTGGGCACCGCCGTCACGCAGGTCGTCGCGGTCTACCGAGGTGATGACAACGTATTTGAGTTTCAGGTCGGCGATGGCGATGGCCAGGCTTTCCGGCTCATTGACGTCCAGTGGCTTCGGCCGGCCATGGCCGACGTCGCAGAACGGGCAACGACGGGTGCAGATGTCGCCCATGATCATGAAGGTGGCGGTGCCGCCGGAGAAGCATTCACCCAGGTTCGGGCAGGACGCTTCTTCGCACACGCTGTGCAGCTTGTGTTTGCGCAGCAAGGCCTTGATACGGTCGACTTCCGGCGAAACCGGGATGCGCACGCGAATCCAGTCGGGCTTTTTCGGCAACTCGGTGGTCGGGATGATCTTGACCGGGATGCGTGCAACCTTCTCGGCGCCGCGCAGCTTGACGCCGGCTTCCACCTTGGCACGCGGGGCCGGGGCCGGACGCTCGGTGATGTCCAGCGTCGGGATCATGGTTTGCACTGCATCAGTAGTCATAATCAGTCGATTCCGCCCGTGAGGGTCGTCTGCTCAGCATAGTCGAGGTGTTTGACGAGCTGCACACGCAGCCGGGCACTTACCTCGGCAAATTTAATCGGTGTGGCGTGGTCGCTCAGTTGGGTCATCGCCAGCCCGGCATAGCCGCACGGGTTGATCCGCCGAAACGGTGCCAGGTCCATGTCCACATTCAAGGCAAGGCCATGAAATGAACAACCGTGGCGAATCCGTAAACCGAGGGACGCGATTTTCGCGCCGTCCACATACACACCGGGTGCATCGGGCTTGGCCGCGGCGCTCACGCCGTAACTGGCCAACAGCTCGATCAGGCAAGCCTCCATGCGGCTCACCAGGTCGCGCACGCCAAAACCCAGCTTGCGCACGTCCAGCAGCAGGTACGCCACCAGTTGACCGGGGCCATGGTAAGTCACTTGACCACCTCGGTCGACCTGCACCACCGGAATATCCCCCGGTAGCAGCAGATGCTCGGCCTTGCCGGCCTGCCCCTGGGTGAATACCGGCGGGTGTTCCACCAGCCAGATTTCATCCGGGGCCGAGCTGCCGCGTTCGTTGGTGAAGCGTTGCATAGCATGCCAGACAGGCTCGTAGTCCATCCGGCCGAGCTCGCGAAAGCCCAGGACCTGTGACATCACAACACCATGTGCACGAAGCCGGTGGCCCGCAGTTCGCTGTTGATGTCGTAGAGCTGGTCTTGACCCGTCGCAACAATGTGCAACTGGATCGTGGTGTATTTACCGTTGGTACTGGAACGCTCGTCCACACGGTTGTCATTGACCGTCGCGTGTTTACGCACGATATCAATGATCTTGTCTTTGTTGCCCACACCGGTGTCGCTGATCACCTTGACGGGGTAATCCGTCACGGGGAATTCGATCTTTGGCGCCTTTACTTCTTTATCGGTCATGGCAGAACGGCCTCGTAAGCGGTAAGCCGTGGCGACGGCAAAGCCCCGCGTCGGATCAACGCGGGGCTTTGCAGGTGCACACAATCAGTTGAACAAGCCGTAGAAGAATAGACGGATGCTATCCCACACGCGGCGGAAGATACCACCTTCGTCGACGGCGTCCAGCGCGATCAGGTCGGCGCTGTGCACCACCTTGTCGTCCAGCTTGACTTCGACTTTACCGATCACGTCGCCCTTGGCGATTGGCGCAACCAATTGCGGGTTCATGGTCATGCTGCCAGCGAGCTTTTTCAGCTGGCCTTTAGGCATGGTCAGGGTCAGGTCTTCAGCCAGGCCGGCCTTGACTTGCGAGGTCGCGCCTTTCCATACCGGCGCGGTCGCCAGTTCAGCACCCTTCTGGTAGAAGGTCTGGGTTTCGAAGAAGCGGAAACCGTAGGTCAGCAGTTTTTGCGTTTCGGCCGCACGGGCCTGCTCGCTGTTGGTGCCGAAGACGACGGCGATCAGGCGCTGGCCATCACGTACCGCGGACGACACCATGCAGTAGCCGGCTTCGTCGGTGTGGCCGGTTTTCAGGCCATCGACGGTCTTGTCGCGCCACAGCAACAGGTTGCGGTTAGGCTGCTTGATGTTGTTCCAGAAGAATTCCTTCTGGGAGTAGATCGCGTAGTGCACCGGGTCGACACGAATGATCGCGCGCGCCAGGATCGCCATGTCATGAGCCGACGAATAGTGCTCAGGGTTTGGCAAACCCGTCGGGTTCATGAAGTGGCTGTTGGTCATGCCCAGGTCGGCCACGGTTTTGTTCATCATGTCGGCGAATGCGTCTTCGCTGCCGGCGATGTGCTCGGCCAGGGCGACGCTGGCGTCGTTACCGGACTGGATGATGATGCCGTGCAGCAGGTCGCTCACGGTGACTTGCGAGCCCACCTTGATGAACATCCGCGAACCGCCGGTACGCCAGGCGTTTTCGCTGACGGTCACCGGGTCGTTTTCGCCGATCTGGCCGCGACGGATTTCCAGGGTCGCGATGTAGGCGGTCATCAGCTTGGTCAGACTGGCCGGTGGCAGGCGCTGGTCACCATTGCTCTCGACCAGCACGTTGCCACTGGCGGCGTCCATGAGGACCCAGGACTTGGCGGCCAGTTGCGGTGAAGCCGGTACCATTTCCACCGCCCAGGCGGCCGGGGTGATGATCAGCGAGATAAGCAGGCACGTGCGTTTGGCTAAGGTGGTGATGTTCATCCGTCTCTCGAAATTGCTTATGGAAACTTGCCCTCGCGGGCAAAACTTATTCAGACAGCCCGCTACCAGACTGTCGCGTGTTCGGTTGCCCGCTCACCCCTTGCCCCTGGGTTTTATTGTTCAACGAGCCAACAACCAGGGTTCAGGCCCGCATGCGAGCCTCAACCATCAATTTATTATTCGGCAGTGACCACGCTGGGTTGCCCCAGGTTAGCCAGACGCACACTGTTCTGCACTTGCGCAACCTCGCTCGGCGAGCCGATCGGGCCCATACGCACACGGTGCAGGGTTTGCTGGTTACGTACGATGGAGCTGATGAACACCGGCGCACTGACCATGCTGCTGAGCTTGGACCTTAACAGTTCTGCCGCATCCGGATTGGCGAAAGCGCCCACTTGCAGGTATTGCCCGCCCGCGACGGAAGCGCCTGGTGCCGCATGAGGCACGACCACCGTATCCGGGGCGTGCTGCTGCGGTGGCGGTGTCCATTGTTCGATCTTGCCGGTGGATGCCGTCACCTGCGGCTGCGCACTCTGCGGCTCGTTGAGCATCAACGGCGCGGGCTTGCCACGCTGGGCCCAGTACTGCGCCGGATCGATGCCTTCGACCTTGACCCGTGCGGTACCGGTTTCGGCATAGCCGAGTTTTTTCGCGGCGGCGTAGGACAAGTCGATGATGCGATCCGAATAGAACGGCCCACGGTCGTTGACCCGCAGGATCACCGTGCGGTTGTTGTCCAGGTTGGTCACGCGAACATAGCTGGGCAACGGCAGGGTCTTGTGGGCAGCACTCATGCCGTACAGGTCGTAGACCTCGCCGTTGGCGGTGTTCTGACCATGGAACTTGGTGCCATACCAGGACGCCGTGCCCGATTGCACGTAGGTCTTGGAGTCCTGCAACGGGAAGTAGGACTTGCCCAGCACCGTATAGGGGTTGGCCTTGTACGGGCCGGTGTGCAGGGTCGGCGTGGCATCAGGGATCTTCGACACGTCGACATCCCACCACGGCGCGCCGTCTTTGTGCGCGCGGTTGATGTCCAGTCCTGGCTGGGAACGCACAGCGGTGCCGCCGGATTTCTGTACCGGGCCACGGCTGGTGGAACAACTGACGACCAGCAGGGACAACGCGGCGAACGCCACCAGCTTGAGCGGTTGATTGAACGGCGATGCCCGCATTACTTGTTGCCCCGTGCTTGGACCAGCATGTCTGACAGCTGATGCACGGCCATGGCGTACATCACACTGCGGTTATAACGCGTGATTGCGTAGAAATTCTTCAGGCCCATCCAGTATTCAGGGCCATTTTCGCCTTCGAGGCGGAACGCCGTCACCGGCATATCGTCGCGTGGCGCATTCTGACTCGACCAGCCCAGCGCCCGCAACTCCCCGACAGTCTTGACCGGCTCGATGCCCTGGGTCAGGCCTTCATCGGCACGTTCCCCCGTGACATCCGCGCGGATCACTACCGGCTCGCCACCGACCCAGCCATGGCGCTTGAAGTAGCTGGCCACGCTGCCGATGGCATCGTCCGGGTTGCTCCAGATATTGATGTGGCCGTCGCCGTCGAAATCCACCGCGTAGGCGCGAAAGCTGCTCGGCATGAACTGCGGCAAGCCCATCGCACCGGCGTAGGAACCCTTGAGGGTCAGCGGATCGACCTGCTCTTCGCGGGCCAACAGCAGGAACTCTCGCAGTTCCTTGCGGAAGAAGTCGGCGCGCGGCGGGTAATCGAAGCCCAGGGTCGACAACGCGTCGATCACCCGGTAGCTGCCGGTATTGCGCCCGTAGAAGGTTTCAATGCCGATAATCGCGACAATCACCTGGGCCGGCACGCCGTATTCCTGCTCGGCGCGGGCCAGCACGGCCTCGTGCTGGCGCCAGAAGTCCACACCTCGGGCTACGCGGGCGTCGGTGAGGAACATCGGGCGATATTCCTTCCACTGCTTCACGCGCTCGGCGGGGCGAGAGATGGCGTCGAGGATCGCCTGCTTTTTCTGGGCTTCGCGGAACACGCCCATCAGCTGTTCACCGGCAAAACCGTAGTCGCGGGTCATTTCACCGACGAATTCGGCGACCTGGGGTGAGCCATCGTAGTCACCGGCCTGCGCCTCGTGCGTTGCCCCCAGCAGCCCAATCAGGCCCATCCAGGACGCATGCCGAGTCGCCCAGCCGCGCATTACTTGCATTGACATCTTCACCTTATTCAAACCTGTGCGATCCACTTGCGATGCGTATGAATCGACATCAAAACCCCAAACGCTGACAGCAATGTCACCAGCGAAGTTCCGCCGTAGCTAATGAACGGCAACGGCACCCCAACCACCGGCAGCAGGCCACTGACCATACCGATGTTGACGAAAACGTAAACAAAAAAAGTCATGGTCAGGCTGCCGGCGAGCAATTTGCCGAACAGCGTCTGCGCCTGTGCAGTAATGACCAGGCCACGCCCGATCAGCAGAAGATAGATCAGCAACAGTGCGCAGATGCCCACCAGGCCGAACTCTTCGCCCATCACCGCAATAATGAAGTCAGTGTGGCTCTCGGGCAAAAAGTCCAAGTGCGACTGGGTGCCCAGCAGCCAGCCCTTGCCAAATACACCGCCGGAACCGATGGCCGCCTTCGACTGGATAATGTTCCAGCCGGTGCCGAGCGGGTCGCTTTCCGGGTCGAGGAAGGTCAGGATCCGCTGCTTCTGGTAGTCGTGCATAAAGAAGAACCACATCGCCACGGCCACCGGTACCGCCGCCGCCAGTACGCTGAGGATCCAGCGCCAGCGCAACCCGCCCATGAACAGCACGAACGCACCGCCGGCCAGGATCAGCAGCGACGTGCCGAGGTCAGGCTGGCGCACGATCAGAATGAACGGCACCCCGATCAGGATCAGACTGATGCCCACGTGCTTGAGCTGCGGCGGCAAGGTACGCTTGGACAAGTACCAGGCGATAGTCGCCGGCATCAGGATCTTCATGAATTCCGACGGTTGGAAGCGAATCACCCCCGGAATGTTGATCCACCGGGTCGCGCCCATGGCGTTGTGGCCCATGACGTCCACCACCACTAGCAGCAACACCCCGGCCACATAACCGAGCGGCACCCAGCGCGCCATGAAACGCGGCTCCAGTTGGGCGATCACGACCATGGATAACAGGCCCAGGCCAAACGAAGAAGCCTGCTTGATCAGCAAGTCCCAGTTCTTGCCGCTGGCCGAATACAGCACGAACAGGCTGCCGGCCGCCAGGGTCAGCAGCAGGATCAGCAACGGGCCGTCAATGTGCATGCGCTGCAGCAACGTCGCACGGCGACGCATCACATCCTCGCTGGAGAGGATGCGGTCAAAATTACTCTTCACTGGCCGTAACCTCGGGGGTTGAAGGGGGGCTGCCATATTCGGGCTTGAGCCTGCCGTCGTCGGCCAGCAACCAGGCGTCCATCACCTGGCGCACTACCGGCGCTGCCACACCGGAGCCGGACTCGCCGTTCTCGACCATCACCGCCACCACGATTTTCGGGTCGTCGGCCGGGGCAAAGCCGACAAACAAGGCGTGGTCACGGTGACGTTCCTGGACCTTGGAGCGGTCGTATTTCTCGCCTTGCTTGATCGCGACCACCTGGGCGGTACCACTTTTGCCGGCGATACGGTATTGCGCACCGATCGCCGCCTTGCGCGCGGTACCGCGTGCGCCGTGCATCACCTGCTGCATGCCGTGGTTGACCTTGGTCCAGTCGGACGGGTCGCGCAGCACGATGTCGGGGATCGGGTTTTCATCCAAAGGCTTTTCGCCTTCGATCGTCCGGGCCAGGTGCGGGCGGTTCCAGATGCCTTTGTTGGCCACCAGCGCCGTAGCCTGGGCCAGTTGCAAAGGCGTGGCCTGCATATAGCCCTGGCCGATGCCGAGGATCAGGGTTTCGCCTGGGAACCACGCCTGACGGCGGGTCGCACGCTTCCACTCCCGCGATGGCATCAAGCCAGGGGATTCTTCGAACATATCCAGGGAGACTTTCTGACCGAGGCCGAACTTGCCCATGTAGGCGGACAAGCGGTCGATCCCCAGCTTGTGGGCCAGGTCATAAAAATAGGTGTCGTTGGAACGCATGATCGCGGTATCCAGGTCGACATAACCGTCACCGGTACGGTTCCAGTTGCGGTATTTGTGATCGTAGTTGGGCAGCATGTAGTAGCCCGGGTCGAATACCCGGCTCGACGCCGTGACCACGCCCGCGTCCAGGCCGGCAATCGCCACCGCCGGCTTGATGGTCGAGCCAGGCGGGTACAAGCCGCGCAACACACGGTTGAACAGCGGCCGGTCGATGGAGTCACGCAACTCGGCGTAGGCCTTGAAGCTGATCCCGGTCACGAACAGGTTGGGGTCGAAACTCGGCTGGCTGACCATCGCCAGGACTTCGCCGGTCTTCGGGTCCAGCGCCACCACCGCGCCACGCCGACCACCCAGGGCCATCTCGGCGGCTTCCTGCAGCTTGATGTCCAGGCTCAGGACAATGTCCTTGCCCGGCACCGGGTCGGTACGCTTGAGCACCCGCAGCACGCGGCCGCGAGCATTGGTCTCGACCTCTTCGTAACCCACCTGGCCATGCAACTCGGGTTCGTAGAAACGCTCGATGCCGGTCTTGCCGATATGGTGGGTGCCGCTGTAATTGACGGGATCGAGGCTTTTCAGCTCTTTCTCGTTGATCCGTCCCATATAGCCGACGGAGTGGGCGAAGTGCGGCCCTTGCGGGTAATGGCGCACCAACTGCGCCACCACTTCCACACCCGGCAGGCGGAACTGGTTCACCGCGATCCGCGCGATCTGCTCTTCGGTCAGCTCGAACAGGATCGGCACCGGCTCGAATGGCCGACGCCCCTGCTTCATGCGTTTCTCGAAGATCACCCGGTCTTCCGGGGTCAACTGCAGCACCTCGACGATCACATCGAGGACCTGTTGCCAGTCGCCGGAACGCTCGCGGGTCATGCTCAGGCTGAAGCTGGGCCGGTTATCCGCCACCACCACGCCATTGCGGTCGAAGATCAGCCCACGGGTCGGCGGAATCGGCTGCACATGCACGCGGTTGTTTTCCGACAGCGTGGAATGGTAGTCGTACTGGATCACCTGCAGGAAATACAGGCGCGCAATCAGCACGCCGATCAACGCCACCACCATGATCGCGCCAAACACCACCCGCGCGCGTACAAGACGTGCGTCTTTCTCGTGGTCCTTGATGCGGATCGGCTGGGTCATCGGGAGGGGCGCAGATTATTTGTGGTAAGGGTGCCCGGACAGAACTGTCCAGGCGCGATACAGCTGTTCACCGATCAGGATCCTAACCAACGGGTGCGGCAGCGTCAGCGCCGACAGCGACCAGCGCTGGTCCGCCCGCGCGCAGACTTCCGGCGCCAGCCCTTCGGGGCCGCCGACCATGAAGTTGACGGTGCGCGAGTCCAGGCGCCAGCGATCCAGTTCCACCGCCAACTGTTCGGTGCTCCAGGATTTGCCGTGCACTTCGAGGGTGACGATGCGCTCGTTGGGGCCGACCTTGGCCAACATGGCTTCGCCTTCCTGACGGATAAAGCGCGCCACGTCGGCATTCTTGCCCCGGGTGTTGAGCGGTATTTCCACCAGTTCCAGCGACAGCTCGGCGGGCAGACGCTTGGCATACTCGTGCCAACCTTCTTCCACCCACTTGGGCATGCGTGAACCGACAGCAATCAGACGCAGGCGCACAGCCGTTCCTTATTCCTGGTCTTTGTTGAGCTTGTCGAAGTGCGCGTGGCCCACTTCCGGGCTGTGGTGCTTGCCATCGGCGGCACGGCTCTGCTCGGCGCCTTTCCACAGACGCTCGAGGTCGTAGAACTGACGGGCGTTGGAAGTCATCATGTGAACGATCACGTCGTCCATGTCCAGCAGCACCCAGTCGCTGTCGCCCTTGCCTTCTTCACCCAGCGGCTTCACGCCTTGGGCTTTGACGGCTTCGCGAACCTTGTCCAGCATCGCGCCGATCTGGCGGTTGGAGGTACCGGTGGCGATGATCATGAAGTCGGTGATGCTCTGCTTGTCGCGCACGTCCAGGACCTGGATGTCCTGGGCCTTCACGTCTTCCAGAGCAGCAACGGCGACTTTTACCAGCTCTTCGCCAGCCAGTTCCGGGCCAACGTGGGCTTCAACCGGCAGCGGGGCGCTTTTGAACGTGCCTTTGCGTTTTACTTTGCTTACGTCTTTGTTCGTCATAAAAAACTCGTTTTGCTCGTATGTTCGGGCGCTCGCTGCACGACTGTTCGTGCGTTCAAGCGCGCCTTTTCAGTTCGACGCACGGTAAAGCCCGTGCGCATCGATGTAGGCCAGGACCGCGTCAGGCACCAGGAAACGTACCGACTTCCCGCTGGCCAGCAGTTGACGGATCTGGGTGGCAGACACCGCAAGCGGGGTCTGCCAGACGAATGCAATATTCCCGTTCGGCCCGGTCAGGGCCAAGGGGTCACTTACCGACCGCGCGGCCAGCAGGTTGCGCAAGGCATCCGGCGGTTCGCTGTCGGCATCCGGGCGTTGCAAAACCAGGATGTGGCAGTGCTGGAGGAGTTCCTCCCAGCGATGCCAAGAGGGCAGGCCGCAAAATGCGTCCCAGCCCAAAAGCAGAAACAACTGGTCATCCGCGGCCAACTCGGCGCGCATCAACTCCAGGGTGTCGACAGTGTAGGACGGTTTATCGCGCTTGAGCTCACGATCGTCCACCACCAGCGGCGGTATGCCCTCTACGGCCAGGCGTACCATTTCCAGGCGCTGCTGCGGCGACACCTGCGGGGTATCGCGATGGGGCGGCCGGAAATTAGGGATCAGGCGCAGCTCATCCAACGCCAAGGCATCCGCGACTTCCAGGGCACTGCGCAAATGGCCGATGTGCACGGGGTCGAAGGTACCGCCGAGCAGCCCGATGCGTTTAGCCATCAAGTGCGCACATGACCGTCGCCGAACACCACGTACTTCTCGCTGGTCAGGCCTTCCAGGCCAACCGGGCCGCGTGCGTGAAGCTTGTCGGTGGAGATGCCGATCTCCGCCCCCAGGCCATACTCGAAGCCGTCGGCAAAGCGCGTCGAGGCGTTGATCATCACCGAGGCGGAATCGACTTCGGTGAGAAAACGCCGGGCATCGCTGAAATGCTCGGAAACAATGGCGTCGGTGTGCTTGGAGCCGTATTTGTTGATGTGCTCGATGGCCTCGTCAAGGTCGTCGACGATGCGGATCGACAGGATCGGCGCCGTGTACTCGGTGTACCAATCCTCTTCGGTGGCTTCGATCACGTCCGCGCCCAACAGCGCACGGGTGCGCTCGCAACCGCGCAGTTCCACGCCCTTGTCACGGTAGATGGCAGCCAACGGCGGCAGCACGCGCTCGGCAATGCCGACGTGCACCAGCAGGGTTTCCATGGTGTTGCACGGCGCGTAGCGGTGGGTCTTGGCGTTGTCGGCGATGCGGATCGCCTTGTCGATGTCGGCAGCGATGTCGATGTACACGTGGCAGACGCCGTCCAGGTGCTTGATCACCGGCACCTTGGCATCGCGGCTGACACGCTCGATCAGGCTCTTGCCACCGCGCGGCACGATCACGTCGACGAATTCCGGCATTGTGATCAGCGCGCCGACAGCGGCACGGTCGGTGGTTTCCACCACTTGCACCACTTCGGCCGGTAACTCGGCCACGGCCAGGCCCTGCTGGATGCAGGCGGCAATGGCGCGGTTGGAATTGATCGCCTCGGAACCGCCACGCAGGATGGTGGCATTACCCGACTTGAGGCACAGGCTCGCGGCGTCGATGGTCACGTTCGGGCGCGACTCATAGATGATGCCGATCACACCCAGGGGCACGCGCATCTTGCCGACCTGGATACCGGACGGCAGGTAACGCATATCGCGGATTTCACCGATGGGGTCAGGCAGCTTGGCCACCTGACGCAAACCTTCGATCATGTCGTCGATACGTGCCGGGGTCAGCGCCAGGCGGTCCAGCAAGGCGGGCTCCAGGCCATTGGCGCGGCCGTTGGCCAGGTCCAGTTCGTTGGCGGCGGTCAGCTCGGAGCGCGAAGCGTCCAGAGCATCGGCGGCGGCCAGCAGGGCACGGTTCTTCTGCGCGGTGCTCGCACGGGCGATCAACCGCGAGGCCTGACGGGCAGCGCGACCCAGGCGGGTCATGTAGTCAAGAACGGACTCAGTCATGGTCAGGGAGTCTTGGCAAAGAGGAAAGCGGCAGATTATAGCTGTGACGCCGCCCGACTGACAGCGGTGAGGGGCGTATGGTCGAAATGAACTGTAAAAACTTGGGGTTCAGCCGTAATTAAGGTGGGAGTTGTTATTATTCCGTCACATTTAGCCGTATTAACCCCAGACCGCCATGCCCAGCTCTTCGCCCCAACTCCCCGCCAGCGCCCTGCCCGACAGCTTCTTCGACCGCGATGCGCAAATACTTGCGCGGGATTTGCTCGGAAAAGTCATACGCCATCGTGTCGGCGATCTCTGGCTTTCAGCGCGAATTATTGAAACCGAAGCCTATTACGTGGCCGAAAAAGGCAGCCACGCCTCACTCGGCTACACAGAAAAGCGTAAGGCTTTGTTTCTGGACGGTGGGCATATCTATATGTACTACGCCCGTGGCGGGGATTCGCTGAACTTCAGCGCGCAGGGACCGGGCAATGCCGTGCTGATCAAATCGGCCTATCCCTGGGTCGATGAAACCTCCGGGCCCGCCAGCCTGGCGCAGATGCTGTTGAACAGCCCGAACGCCAATGGCAGCCCGCGCCCCACGCAAAAGCTGTGTGCCGGCCAGACATTGCTGTGCAAGGCGCTGGGCCTGAAAGTGCCGATGTGGGATGCCAAGCGCTTTGATCAGGAATTGCTCTATGTGGAAGACGTCGGCCAGACACCGACACACATCATCCAGACCACTCGCCTGGGCATCCCCAGCGGCCGTGACGAGCACTTGATGTATCGCTTCGTCGACGCTGGCTATGCGCCCTACTGCACACGGAACCCGCTGCGACGGGGCCAGGTCGAAGGCCGCGACTACTTTTTGATTTGAATCTGTGGCGATGGAGTGAAGATTTATGGGCCAGTGGCTCGATAGCATTACCGGCTGGCTGACCCTCAACCCGCAATGGCTGGCGGCGGCGGTGTTTATCGTCGCGTGCGTGGAATGCCTGGCCATCGCCGGGCTGATCGTGCCAGGCACCGTGATGCTGTTTGCGATTGCGGCGCTGGCGGGCAGCGGCGCGTTGTCCCTGAGTGAGACCCTGCTGATGGGGTTCCTCGGTGGCTTGCTGGGCGATGCCGTGTCCTACTTCCTCGGCCGGCATTTCCATCAGAACATCCGCCGCCTGCCCGGCCTGCGCCACCACCCGGAATGGATGAACGGCGCCGAAACCTACTTCCACAAATACGGCATCGCTAGCCTGCTGGTAGGACGTTTCATCGGGCCATTGCGACCGATGCTGCCGATGGTGGCCGGGATGTGCGACATGCCCTTCCCGCGCTTCGCCCTGGTCAGCATGCTGGCGGCAGCCGGCTGGTCAGTCGCCTATCTGCTGCCAGGCTGGGCGACCGGCGCCGCATTCCGCCTGCCATTGCCGGAAGGGTTCTGGCCTGAGGCGGGGGTCGTCACGGCCTGCCTGGCGATCCTGCTGGGGCTGAGCCTGAACACCAGCCTGCGCGGGCATCGTCGCGCGACCTTGTGGATAGGTTGCGCCAGCCTGACCTTGTTGATCGCCCTGTTTATCGGCTATCACTACCTGGACGACTTTGACCAGGGCCTGAGCGCGCTGGTGCAGGAACACCGCAGCCCCTGGCTGGACCACACCATGGTGATGGTCACCCAGCTGGGTGAGTTCAAGAAGATGTTCTTCGCCAGCGCCGTGTTCACCGGGTTGCTGCTCCTGGCGCGGCAATGGCGTCACGCGCTGTTTGTCGGCGCCACGCTGGCCGGGGCGGCCGTGATCAACACCGGCACCAAGCTGTTCTTCGCCCGTGGCCGCCCGGAAATCCTTACCGACCCACTGACCAGTTTCAGCATGCCCAGCGGCCACGCCTCCGGCGCGTTCGCCTTCTTCCTGGCACTGGCGATACTGGCCGGTCGCGGCCAACCCACGCGGTTGCGCCTCACCTGGATGCTGCTGGGCTGTATTCCCGCTGCCTTCATCGCGCTGTCACGGGTCTACCTGGGCGCCCACTGGCCCACCGACATCCTGGCGGGCACGCTGCTGGCAATGACGGTGTGTGCGTTCAGCCTGGGCGTCAGCCAATATCGAAGCCCACTGCCGGCCATGCCGCAAAAAACCTGGTGGCTGCTACTGCCGGCACTGCTGGCGGTGCTGAGTTTTATCGCGCTCACTGGCACGCCCCATGCCTTGCTGCGCTACGCCTATTAAGTGAACAACTCGCCCTGCAACTCATCGAGCAGCATCTGGATCGCATCCAACCGCTGTTGCGGGTCATCGAGTTGCAGCAGGTCGATCTTGTCGGCCTCGGTGAACGGCAGCAGATACGCCAACTGATTGCCCAAGGCTTGCTGGCCATCGGCGTGAGTGCCCATGTCCAGCGAGGCGACCATCGGGTGTTCGGCCAGGGCCTGGAGCAAGGCCAGCAGGTCGGCGTCCTCTTCTTCCAGCGCCTGGTCCGGCAGCTCTTCCAGCCATTGCACCTCGGCCACCAGCAACTGGTCCTTCTGCACACCGGCATCACGCACGCGGAAGCGACGCCCGCCTTCGACACGAATCCCCAACAGGCCGTTGTCCTGCTGCTTGAAGTCGCGAATCAACGCTTCGCAGCCGATCAACGCATAGCCATCCGGGGCCATACCGACTTCCTTGCCATCAAGGATGCACACCACGCCGAAGCTTTCGCCCTTTTTCATGCAGCGGCTGACCATATCCAGGTAGCGTGCCTCGAACAGTTGCAGGTCGAGGGTGCAGCCAGGGAACAGCACGGTATTGAGCGGGAACAGCGCCAGACTCATAAAGGTTTCCTTAAACCCGGTTTAAACAATCACCGACACGGCCAGCGGCAGGAATACCGCCGTGGCCACGCCCATCAGACTCATGGCCAGCGCCGCAAAGGCACCGCACTCTTCGCTTTCCTGCAGGGCCACCGAGGTACCGACGGCGTGGGCGGTCATGCCCAAGGCCATGCCGCGCGCCTCGGGACTGTGCACCCCCAGGCGCGACAGCAAGGCCGGGCCGATCATCGCGCCGATCACCCCAGTAATCAGCACAAACACCGCCGCCAGCGCCGCCACGCCACCGATCTGCTCGGCCACCAGCATGGCAATCGGCGAGGTGACCGACTTGGGCGCCATGGTCATCAGCATCCTGTGTTCGGCACCGAACCACCAGCCCAGCAGCACACACAAGCCGGTGGCCAACACGCCGCCTATCACCAGCGTAGTAAAAATCGGCCAGAACAATTGGCGAATGCGGCGCAGATTGAGATAAAGCGGCACGGCCAGCGCGACCGTGGCCGGGCCCAGCAGGATGCCCATGATCTCGGTGCTCTTGCGGTACTCGGCATAGCTCAGGCCGCAGGTGAGCAATACACCGATCACCAGCAGCATGGAGACCAGCACCGGTTGCAGGAAAATCCAGCGGGTTTTCTCGAAACCCGCCAGCACCAGTTGATAGGCGCCCAGGGTGATACCGATACCGAACAACGGGTGATGAATGACAGCCGTCCATGCGCCGTGCCAGTCGAAGATCATTGGCCCTTCTCCTTGCGCTTGACCATCCGCTGCATCAGCACGCCGACAAAACCCATGGCAACCACCAGCGACAACACCAGCGCGCCGACGATGGCCCAGAAGTCGGCGGCGATGTCCTTGGCATACACCATCACCCCCACCGCTGGCGGTACCAGCAGCAACGGCAAGTAACGCAACAAGCTACTGGCCGCCAGGCTCAGGGGCTCGCCGACTTCACCACGCCAGATCAGGAAACCGAGCATCAATAACAGGCCGATGATCGGCCCCGGAAGTACCGGTACCAGCAAATGATTGATCGCCGTGCCGATCAATTGAAACAGCACCAGCCATGTCAGACCGCGTAACAGCATCCGCTTTCTCCCCCCCTCAAGACTCGCCCGCATTATAAGCATGCCCGCCCTATGCTCAGGCATTCGCCAAAAGCATGGTGGGTTGACCGGGCTGGATACCCATGATGATCTACATTGGTTCTCTGTAACCCCAAAAAACAGAACCGATGAACCAAGGAGAGACGCAATGCCCTATGTACCCGTAGCGCAGCTCAAAGACTATGTCGGCAAGGAACTGGGACGTTCCGAATGGCTCACCATCGACCAGGCACGCATCAACCTGTTCGCCGAGGCCACTGGCGATCATCAGTTCATCCACGTCGACCCGGTCAAGGCCGCGCAAACCCCGTTCGGCAGCACCATCGCCCACGGTTTCCTGTCGTTGTCACTGATGCCCAAGCTGATGGAAGACATCCTGATCATGCCCGAAGGGCTGAAGATGGCGGTCAACTACGGCCTGGACAGCGTGCGCTTTATCCAGCCGGTGAAGGTCAACTCCAAGGTGCGCCTGAACGTGACCCTCACCGACGTCACCGAGAAAAAACCTGGCCAATGGCTGTTCAAGGCCACGGCCACCCTGGAAATCGAAGGCCAGGAAAAGCCGGCTTATATTGCGGAGTCGTTGTCACTCTGCTTCGTGTAGTCCCAAGCCTGTGGTGAGGTGCTGAAACTCACCACAGGCTATGTAAATTTATGTATGAAGCTCGCAGCTGCGGCATACTCGGCGCTCAAATATCCGGATCCCGCTATGCGCCCACTCGCCCCCCTTGCCCTTGCCCTGTTGCTCACCGCTTGCGGAGACGGCGAATCGCTGTTGCCGCCCGATGCGCGCCTGCCCGATGGTGGCCGTTACCGGGGCGATGTGGTCAATGGCTTGCTCCAAGGCCAGGGCCGCGTGGATTACCCCAACGGTAGTTGGTACGCCGGGCAGTTCGACAAGGGCCAGTGGCACGGCCAGGGCGAATGGCATGGCAGCAACGGCGAAATCTATAAAGGCCAGTTCCAGCAAGGCCTGTTCGACGGCCAGGGCAGCCTGACCACGGCCGGCAGCCATTATGTCGGCGGGTTCAAGAACGGCCGGCGCAACGGCGAAGGCACCCTCAAAGAGGGGCAGATGACCTATCGCGGCGAATTCAAGGACGACCAGTATTCCGGCCTCGGCCGCCTGGAGCTGGCCGACGGCAGCCAGTATCAGGGCCAGTTCGCCCACGGCAAACCGAATGGCGAAGGCCAGCGCAATGACGACAGCGGCAACCAGTTCAGTGGCCACTTCGTCGATGGCCAGCTGGAAGGCAACGGCACCTTCAACAGCGCGGACGGCGACATCTATGTCGGCCAGTTCAAACAGAACCAGCTCAACGGCAAGGGCCGTTATGAAAACGCCGACGGCGACGTGTGGATCGGTCAGTTCAAGGAAGGCTCACTCAGCGGCAAGGGCGAGTTGATCGGCGTCGACGGCAGCCATTACGTGGGCCAGTTCAGCGATTGGCGCTTTACCGGCGAAGGCCGCCTGAACCTGACCGACGGCAGCTTCTACATTGGCGGCTTCGACAGCGACAACTACCAAGGCCGCGGCACCCTGGTACTCACCGACGGCACCGTGCTGGCCGGCACCTGGGTCAACGGCATGCGCGTGCGTGACGCCGACGGCGCATTGTTGCCCGACCCGCTGGAGATTGGCGTCCTGGCCCAGGGCCGTTTGCTCGATACCGCCCTCGCCGCCGTGCCGGCGTCCACCCCCGCAGTGGAGCTGTACACCCTGGCCGTGGCCGGCGACGGCAAACAGAGCGTGTTCCTGCGCGAAGCCGATTACGTCAGCAACATGCTCGCCACCCGCTTCGGCGCACGCGGGCAGGTCCGCCTGGTCAACCACCGCGACCATATCGCCGACCGGCCACTGGCCACCCGCGAAAGCCTGCGTCGCGCCGTGCAAACCCTGGCCGAGCGCACCGGACCGGAAGACCTGGTGTTTATCTACATGACCAGCCACGGTACCCACGAACACGAACTGGTGCTGGACCAACCACGCATGGAACTGGCCGACCTGCCCGCCGACGAGTTGGCCGCCGTGCTCGCGCCGCTGAAAAACCGCGACAAGATCGTCGTGATTTCAGCCTGCTACTCCGGCGGCTTCATCCCGGCGCTCAAAGACGAACGCACCCTGATCATGACCGCCTCGCGCGCCGACCGCGTGTCCTTCGGTTGCTCCGAAGAGGCCGACTTCACTTACTTCGGCGATGCCCTCTTCGCCCAAGCCTTCAACCAGACCGACGATTTGCAGCAAGCCTTCAAGCTGGCGCAGTTGCATGTGAGCGAACGCGAACAGGCAGACAACTTCGAAGCGTCCGAACCGCAGATCTGGGCCCCCAAAGGCGTGATCGCCCACTGGCAATTATTACGCAAGCAGCAGGCACGAAAGGCGCTGGAAAGCGTCTCAATGAATAGCAAGGAAGCCAAAGGCAACTAAGCTGTAACGTGTAACAAGGGGGAAACACCATGTACCTGACACCTCAGCATATCCTGCTCGCCGGCGCCTCTGGCCTCACTGGCGAACACCTGCTCGACCGCCTGCTCAACGAACCTACCGTGACCCGCGTGCTGGCGCCCAGCCGCAAGCCACTGGCCGAGCATCCGCACCTGGAAAACCCGGTGGGCGACCCGGCGGTGTTCCTGCCGCAACTGAGCGGCCAGGTGGATATTGCCTTCTGCTGCCTGGGCACCACCCTCAAACAAGCGGGCTCCGAAGAGGCCTTCCGCGCGGTAGACCTGGACATGGTCGTGGCCTTCGCCAAACGTGCTCGGGAAATGGGCGCGCGGCACCTGATCGTAATCAGCGCGGTAGGCGCCGACCCGAAATCCTCGATCTTCTACAACCGGGTCAAAGGCGAAATGGAACAGGCGCTCAAGGCCCAGGACTGGCCGCAGTTGACCATCGTGCGGCCTTCGCTGCTGCTGGGGGAACGGATGGAGCCACGTTTGGCCGAGCAACTGGCCGGGCCGCTGTCACGGTTGATTCCAGGGAAATACCACGGCATTGAAGTCTGCGAACTGGCCCGTGCCATGTGGCGCCTGGCGCTGGAAGAGCAGGATGGGGTGCGCGTGGTGGAGTCGGATGAGTTGCGCAAGCTCGGTAAATAGGCCGAACGCAAAGCAAAATGCGGGAGGGGGGCAAATCGAATCGTCGCACCGCCCCTCCCACATTGGTTGTGTAGTGCCTTCAGGTCAGCGCTAGAGCCCGCCTGTCGCGTTAAACCCCACACCGAGCACCGTCAACACCGACAGCGGCAACAACAAGGTGTCGAGCAACGCGCTGGCCGGCAGGTCGACGCCGGGGTAGCTGGGCGCCTCGGCACCGAACCGGTCCTTGGCGCAGCAACCTCCGTTCATTGCATACAAGTCCAAGCGTGTGCCGGCATATACCACTGGCGCGCCGGGCTTTGCGGCGTCCAGCGTACGCGCGGTGGCACAGCCGGCCAGTTGCAGCGCCAGTATTACCAACAGTGCCTTATTCATCGCTGCTCAAATGGTGTTCGCCCCAACGCGGCAGCATGTCCTGAGGGATATTCAGCAGGTTGAGAATCCGCGCCACCACGAAATCCACTAGGTCATCGATGGTTTGCGGCTGGTGATAGAAGCCAGGCGACGCTGGCAGGATGGTCACCCCCATGTTCGACAACTTGAGCATGTGCTCCAGATGAATGCTCGAATACGGCGCCTCGCGCGGTACCAGGATCAACTGGCGGCGCTCCTTCAACGTCACGTCGGCGGCGCGCTCGATCAGGTTGTTGCAGGCACCCGTGGCAATCGCCGACAACGTACCCGTGGAGCACGGCACCACAACCATTGCCGCTGGCGCACCCGAGCCCGATGCCACCGGCGACATCCAGTCTTCCTTGCCATAGACCTTGATCTGCCCCGCCGCCGCACCGGTGTACTCGGTGAGGAAGGCTTGCATCATCTGCACCTTGGGCGGCAGTGCGACATCAGTCTCGGTGGCCATCACCAACTGCGCAGCCTTGGAGATCAGGAAGTGCACCTCGCGGTCTTCGCGCACCAGGCAATCGAGCAGGCGCAAGCCATATGGCGCGCCGGATGCGCCGGTCATCGCCAGGGTGACGCGCTCGGGGCCACTCATTTCAGCGCCTCGGCCAGTTTGCCGTGCAAGCCGCCGAAGCCGCCGTTGCTCATGACCACCACATGGGTGCCGGGCTTGGCCTGGTGCTTGACGAACTCAATGATGCCCTCGATGGAATCACAGACTTTCGACGGCACCGTGCACTGCGCTGCAATCGCCGGCAAGTCCCAGCCGAGATTGGCCGGGGCATACCACACCACCTGGTCGGCATCGTTAACGCTTTCCGGCAGGCCGTCGCGGTGCGCGCCGAGCTTCATGGAGTTTGAGCGCGGCTCGACAATAGCAATGATCGGGGCATCGCCAACGCGTTTGCGCAGGCCGTCGAGGGTGGTGGCAATGGCCGTTGGGTGGTGGGCAAAGTCGTCGTAGATGGTAATCCCATTCACGTCGGCGACCTTTTCCATGCGGCGCTTCACGCTCTTGAATGCACTCAAGGCAGCAATGCCCATCGACGGCACCACGCCCACATGCCGCGCGGCCGCCAGGGTGACCAAGGCATTGGCGACGTTGTGCTGGCCAGTCATGTCCCACTCGACGATGCCTTGGGCCTCGCCTTCAAACAGCACTTCAAACCGGGAACCGTCTTCACTGAGCAACTTGACCTGCCATTGCCCTTGCGCACCGGTGGTTTGCACCGGGGTCCAGCAGCCCATCTCGATCACGCGCTGCAAGGCTGGCTCGGTGGTCGGATGGATGACCAGGCCTTCGCTCGGAATGGTGCGCACCAAATGGTGGAACTGCCGCTCGATGGCCGCCAAGTCGGGGAAGATGTCGGCGTGATCGAACTCAAGGTTGTTGAGGATCGCCGTGCGTGGACGGTAGTGGACGAACTTGGAGCGCTTGTCGAAGAAGGCGCTGTCGTATTCGTCGGCTTCAATCACGAAGAACGGCGTATCACCCAGGCGCGCCGATACCGAGAAGTTCTGCGGCACGCCGCCAATCAGGAAGCCCGGGCTCATGCCCGCGTGCTCCAGCACCCAGGCGAGCATGCTGCTGGTGGTGGTCTTGCCGTGGGTGCCGGCAACGGCCAATACCCAGCGACCTTGCAGCACATGGTCGGCCAGCCATTGCGGGCCGGACACGTAAGGCAAGCCTTTGTTGAGGACGTATTCGACAGCCGGATTGCCCCGGGACATGGCATTGCCGATCACCACCAGGTCCGGCACCGGGTCGAATTGCGCCGGGTCGTAACCTTGGGTCAGCTCAATGCCCTGGGCCTCAAGTTGCGTGCTCATGGGCGGGTAAACATTGGCATCTGAGCCCGTTACATGATGGCCCAGTTCTTTAGCCAGAACCGCCATCGACCCCATGAAGGTGCCGCAGATACCAAGAATATGAATGTGCATAGTCGACCTCGTAAACATCGAGGCAGGTTAGCGCAGGGGGGCGAAAATCGCACTCTTTAGCTGTAGGACCAATCTATTGAGCCGCTCGCGCAATCCCGTGTCGGCGCAGCTTTCTATACAGCGTGTTACGACTGACACCCAACTGCTCCGCCGTGTGGGTCATGTGCCAGCGTTGTTGCTCCAGGGCCGTGAGCAAGGCGAGTCGCTCAGCGTCCCCCAGGGGCGAGTCGGCAAGCCTGGCGTCGGCGACCGGTTGTGGCCGAGTCTGGCGGATCAACGCAGGTAAATCCTCAAGACCGACCCGGCCGTCGTCACACAGCGCGGCCAGCGTACGCAACACCGTGCGCAGCTGTCGAACGTTGCCCGGCCAAGGGTAGGCCAGCAGCGCCGAGCGCGCCGCCGGGTCGAGTTGTACGCTCTGTGCGCCCGCCTCTTGCGCCAGCAGGAAATCCAGCAGTTGGGACTTATCGCTGCGTTCACGCAACGGCGGCAAACCGACTTCCAGGCCGTTGAGTCGGTAATACAAGTCTTCACGAAAACTGCCGTCCTGCACGCGTTCCAGTAAATTCCGGTGAGTCGCGCTGATAATTCTGACATCAACCGCCTGGGGCTCACCGCCGATGGGCACCACCATGCGGTCCTCCAGCACCCTTAACAGGCGCGTCTGTAGCGCCAACGGCATGTCGCCGATTTCATCGAGGAACAACGTGCCGCCGTCGGCCTGTTGCAACTTGCCCTGCATGCCTTCCTTGCGCGCGCCGGTAAAGCTGCCGCCGCGATAGCCGAACAGTTCGCTTTCGATCAGGCTTTCCGGGATGGCGGCACAGTTGAGGGCAACAAACGCCTTATCGGCTCGCTGGCTGGCGTGATGCACGGCCTTGGCGAAGGCCTCTTTACCGGAGCCGGTTTCGCCGTTGATCAGCAAGGGCACATCACGCTCGAATACCCGCAGCGCCTTGCGGAAATCGTTTTGCAACGCCGGGTCGCCCAGGCAGATACCCGGCAGGCGCGGCCGTTCGGGTTCAGGCTTGACGAACGGCGCTGGCTGGCTGCGCGCCTGCCCACGCAGGGCGGCGAACAGATGCCGGCCATCGCGCGTACGCAAGGGCCAACTGGCCGTCGCATTGGCTCTGGCGCGACCGAGTAACTGATCCAGGGAACACTCGAAAAACGTCTCCACCGGCAGCCCCAGCAAACCGTCACGCACCTGACCCAACAGGTTCAACGCGCTTTGGTTGACCGCGCAAATGCGCCCTTCGCCATCGAACGCCAACAGCCCCTCGCTGAACAGGCCCACCGACTCGGCCTGCAGGTGAAAGCGCAGCAGCCAATGGTGTTCAAAGTTGCGCAGGAAGTAGCAACTCTCGATCATTTTCGCCGACAGGTTGACCAGCGCCATGGTGTGGAACTGGCTCTGGCGCGACACGGCTTCGCGTGCCGAGGACACATCGAGCACCGCAAGCAGCTCGCCATGGGGGTCGAACACCGGGCTCGCCGAACAGGTCAGCCCGGTGTGGCGGCCACGAAAATGTTCATCGCGATGAATGGTCAACGACTGGCGCTCCACCAGGCAGGTGCCGATGCCATTGGTGCCCTCGCGCGCTTCGCTCCAATCGGCACCGAGCCACAACCCGGCCCGCTCGAAAATCGTGCGCTCGGACGGCGCGGTGACGCAGTTGAGGATCACCCCTCGCGCATCGGTCAGCAGCACCGCGTGACCAGCGCCCGAAAGCTGCTGGTGCAGGCTGTTCATCTCGCTGCCGGCAATATGCAGCACCTGTTGCAGGCGCTCGCGGCTTTCCAGCAGGCGGCCGTGCTCAAGCACAGTGGGGGCGATGGTCTGCGCAGGGTCGAGGTGGTAGTCCTCCAGGCAGCGCAGCCAGGAGCGGGCGATGGAAGGATCGCCGGCCGGATCGCGCCCGCGCGCCACGGTGAGGACTTGCTGGGCATGGCGACTGAAATGATCATTGTGCATGTTCTTATTATTCTCCCTGCGTGAGAGTGCCCAGCATCCCCCAGCCCTCCAGCCAATGCAATCCCGCGCCGACCCACTGGTCACGATCTGTACCGTTTATGGCACAAACTGTCACAACGCCTGTACCGCTCCTGCCACAACAAGGCATTGCAACCATCCCCAAGCCCTTGATTTCCCTGGCCTGCAAAGCGCTGGCCCAACCTTTGCTCTACGCTTTACCAAGCGCTTGCGCGCTGCACTCCAATAAACATAAAAGCCAGGAGATACCCACCATGCGTTACGCACACCCCGGTACTGAAGGCGCGATCGTTTCGTTCAAGGCCAAGTACGGCAACTACATTGGTGGCGAATTCGTTGCCCCGGTTGATGGCAACTACTTCACCAACACTTCGCCGGTCAACGGCAAGCCTATCGCCGAATTCCCGCGCTCCACTGCCAAAGACATCGACAAGGCGCTGGACGCCGCCCACGCTGCCGCTGACGCCTGGGGCAAGACCTCGGCCCAGGACCGCTCGCTGGTGCTGCTGAAAATCGCCGACCGCATCGAACAGAACCTCGAACTGCTGGCCATAACCGAAACCTGGGACAACGGCAAGGCCGTGCGCGAAACCCTCAACGCCGACATCCCGCTGGCGGCCGACCACTTCCGCTACTTCGCTGGCTGCATCCGCGCCCAGGAAGGCACCAGCGCCGAAATCAACGAACACACCGCGTCCTACCACTTCCATGAGCCACTGGGCGTGGTCGGCCAGATCATCCCGTGGAACTTCCCGCTGCTGATGGCCGCGTGGAAACTCGCCCCAGCCCTGGCCGCCGGCAACTGCGTGGTGCTCAAGCCCGCCGAGCAAACCCCGCTGGGCATCAACGTACTGATGGAAGTGATCGGCGACCTGCTGCCACCGGGCGTGCTGAACGTGGTGCACGGTTTCGGCAAAGAAGCTGGCGAAGCCCTGGCCACCAGCAAGCGCATCGCCAAGATCGCCTTTACCGGCTCTACCCCGGTGGGCTCGCACATCATGCACGCGGCGGCCGAGAACATCATTCCGTCCACGGTGGAACTGGGCGGCAAGTCGCCGAACATCTTCTTCGCCGACATCATGAAGGCCGAACCTTCTTTCATCGAGAAAGCCGCTGAAGGCCTGGTGCTGGCGTTCTTCAACCAGGGCGAAGTGTGCACCTGCCCATCCCGTGCGCTGGTGGAAGAGTCGATCTACGACGACTTCATGAAAGTGGTGATGAAGAAGGTCGAGCAGATCAAACGCGGCGACCCGCTGGACACCGACACCATGGTCGGCGCCCAGGCGTCCGAGCAGCAGTTCGACAAGATCCTGTCCTACCTGGAAATCGCCAAGAGCGAAGGCGCGCAATTGCTCACCGGCGGCAAGGTCGAACAGCTCACTGGCGATATGGCAGGCGGCTATTACATCCAGCCGACCCTGCTCAAGGGCACCAATGAAATGCGTGTATTCCAGGAAGAAATCTTCGGCCCTGTGGTGAGCATCACCACCTTCAAGGACGAAGCCGAAGCCCTGGCGATTGCCAACGACACCGAGTTCGGCCTCGGTGCCGGCGTGTGGACTCGCGACATCAACCGCGCCTACCGCATGGGCCGTGCGATCAAAGCTGGCCGCGTGTGGACCAACTGCTACCACCTGTACCCGGCGCATGCCGCGTTTGGCGGTTACAAGAAGTCCGGCGTGGGCCGTGAGACGCACAAGATGATGTTGGATCACTACCAGCAGACCAAGAACTTGTTGGTGAGCTACGACATTAATCCGCTGGGCTTCTTCTAATTAACCTCCCCTCCCACCGTTGAAATGCAATCAAGTGTGGGAGGGGGTCTATCCCTTCCCACACTTAGATCTTCATAAGTACTTGCGAATTGCATTCGGCACACAGAGGCCGAGTTAAAAACAATAACAATGAAAGGTACTTCTTCATGCCTAGCGAACCGACTGGATCTTCCGTCGACTTCGAAAAAGTCGACTCCCAATATTTCCAACAACGCGAACTTAAAAAAGGCGCCGCCGGCTGGGTACTGCTGGTTGGCCTTGGTGTTGCCTACGTCATCTCGGGCGACTATGCCGGCTGGAACTTCGGCCTGGCCCAGGGTGGCTGGGGCGGTATGTTCCTCGCCACATTGCTGATGGCCACCATGTACCTGTGCATGTGCTTTTCCCTGGCCGAACTGTCTTCGATGATCCCTACCGCAGGCGGTGGCTACGGTTTTGCCCGCAGTGCCTTCGGGCCCTGGGGCGGGTTCCTGACGGGCACCGCCATCCTGATCGAATACGCCATCGCCCCCGCCGCCATCGCGGTGTTTATCGGTGCCTATTGCGAGTCGCTGTTCGGCATCGGCGGCTGGATGATCTACCTGGCGTTCTACATCATCTTTATCGGCATCCATATCTTTGGCGTCGGTGAAGCCTTGAAGCTGATGTTCGTGATCACCGCCATCGCCGCGATTGCACTGGGCGTGTTCCTGGTGGCAATGGTGCCGCACTTCAATGTCGCCAACTTGCTGGATATTCCGGTAAGCGAGGCCAAGGGCGCCAGCACCTTCCTGCCATTTGGCTACGTCGGCGTGTGGGCAGCGATCCCCTATGCGATCTGGTTTTTCCTCGCCGTAGAGGGTGTGCCGCTGGCCGCCGAAGAAACCAAGAACCCCAAGCGCGACCTGCCCCGGGGCCTGATCGGCGCCATTGTGGTGCTGACCAGCTTTGCCTTGTTGATCCTGGTGATCGCACCGGGCGGCGCAGGCACCTACGCGCTGATCAAATCCGGTAACCCGCTGGTGGAAGCGCTGGCGTTGTCCTATGGCGGTTCGACCTGGATGGGCAGCTTCGTCAACCTGGTCGGCCTGGCCGGCTTGATCGCCAGCTTTTTCTCGATTATCTACGCCTATTCACGGCAGATCTTCGCCTTGTCCCGTGCCGGCTACCTGCCGCGCAAACTGTCCCAGACCAATAAGAGCAAGGCACCGGTACTGGCGCTGGTGATCCCCGGCATTATCGGTTTCGGCCTGTCGCTGACCGGCCAGGGGGATTTGCTGATCCTGGTGGCGGTGTTTGGCGCGACCATTTCCTACGTGCTGATGATGGCCGCGCACATCACCCTGCGCATCCGTCGCCCCAAAATGGACCGTCCTTATCGCACGCCGGGCGGGATCTTCACCTCCGGGGTGGCCCTGGTTCTGGCCTGCGTGGCGGTCGTGGCGGGCTTTTTGGTGGATCCACGGGTAGTGATTGGCGCCGCAATCATCTATGGAGTATTAATTGCTTACTTTGCTTTCTACAGCCGGCATCACTTGGTAGCAGGCACGCCCGAAGAAGAATTCGCCGCGATCCAGGCCGCTGAGGCCGCCTTGCACTAACTGCCGTAAACCTCGACGCGGGCTCCTCTCCTGCCCGCGTCGTCAAGGAGACACTGTATGGCAAGCTTTTCCCACGCGGTGGGTGCACAAACCTACCGTTTCGACAGCCTCAAGGACGTGATGGCCAAGGCCAGTCCCGCGCGCTCCGGGGACTTTCTCGCCGGCGTCGCCGCGCAGAACGACGGTGAGCGGGTGGCGGCGCAAATGGCGCTGGCGAATATCCCGTTGAAACACTTCCTCGAAGAAGCGCTGATCCCCTATGAAAGCGATGAAGTCACCCGGCTGATCATCGACACCCACAACAAGCAGGCTTTCGCCGTGGTCAGCCACCTGACCGTCGGCGGCCTGCGCGACTGGCTGCTCAGCGACGCCGCCGATGAACAATCCCTACGCGCATTGGCGCCGGGGCTGACACCGGAAATGGCTGCAGCCGTGTCCAAGATCATGCGCGTGCAGGACCTGGTACTGGTGGCGCAGAAGATCCGGGTGGTCACTCAGTTTCGCGGCACCATGGGACTGCGCGGGCGCCTGTCGACCCGCCTGCAACCCAACCACCCGACCGACGAGCCGGCGGGCATCGCTGCGAGCATTCTCGACGGCCTGCTCTACGGTAACGGCGATGCGATGATCGGCATCAACCCGGCCACCGACAGCATCGCCTCGATCTGCGCCATGCTGGAGATGCTCGACGCCATCATCCAGCGCTACGAAATCCCCACCCAGGCTTGCGTGCTGACCCACGTCACCACCTCCATCGAAGCCATCAACCGCGGCGTGCCGCTGGACCTGGTGTTCCAGTCGATTGCCGGCACCGAGGCGGCCAATGCCAGTTTCGGCATCAGCCTGAGCGTGCTGCAGGAAGGCTACGAGGCGGGCTTGAGCCTGAACCGGGGCACTCTGGGGCAGAACCTGATGTATTTCGAAACCGGCCAGGGCAGCGCCTTGTCGGCTAACGCGCACTTTGGCGTCGACCAGCAAACCTGCGAAACCCGCGCCTATGCGGTGGCCCGGCATTTCAAGCCGTTCCTGGTCAATACCGTGGTCGGCTTTATCGGCCCCGAGTACCTGTACAACGGCAAACAGATCATTCGCGCGGGCCTTGAAGACCACTTCTGCGGCAAGCTGCTGGGCGTGCCCATGGGCTGCGACATCTGCTACACCAACCACGCCGAAGCCGACCAGGACGATATGGACACCCTGCTGACCCTGCTGGGCGTCGCCGGGATCAACTTCATCATGGGCATCCCCGGCTCCGACGACATCATGCTCAACTACCAGACCACCTCGTTCCACGACGCCTTGTACGCTCGCCAGACCCTGGGTTTAAAGCCGGCGCCGGAGTTTGAACAGTGGCTGGCCAAAATGGGCATCTTTACGCAAGCCGACGGCAAGGTGCGCTTCGGCAACAGCTTGCCACCGGCGTTTCGCCATGCTTTGGCGCAATTGGGATGAAGGAGCCACCTGTGCAACTCGACCTGCCTGAAAACCCGTGGCTGGAACTGCGCCGCCTGACCCCGGCGCGGATTGCCCTGGGCCGCACCGGCACCAGCATTCCCACCAACGCCCAACTGGACTTTCAATTTGCCCACGCCCAGGCGCGGGACGCGGTGCACCTGCCTTTCGACCATGCCGGCCTGAGCAGTCAACTGGCCGAACGTGGGCGCGATAGCCTGCTGCTGCACAGTGCCGCAACCGACCGGCATAGCTATCTGCAACGCCCGGACCTGGGGCGGCGCTTGAGTGATGAGTCGGCCCAGAGCCTGCAGGATTACGCGGCTGCGCATCCCGGCGGCATGGACCTGGCGGTCGTGGTGGCTGATGGTCTGTCGGCGCTGGCGGTGCATAAACATACGTTGCCGTTTCTGACGCGCATGGAAGAACAGACCCACGCCGAAGGGTGGTCCTTGTCGCCGGTAATCCTGGTGGAACAGGGCCGCGTGGCGGTGGCCGACGAAATCGGGCAACTGCTCGGCGCCAAGATGGTGGTGATCCTCATCGGTGAACGGCCGGGGCTCAGCTCGCCGGACAGCCTGGGCCTGTATTTCACCTACAACCCCAAGGTCGGCCTCACCGATGCCTATCGCAACTGCATCTCCAATGTACGCCTGGAAGGCTTGAGCTATGGCATGGCGGCCCATCGCCTGCTGTACTTGATGCGAGAGGCGTGTCGCCGACAGCTGTCGGGGGTCAACCTGAAGGACGAGGCGCAGGTTCAGACGATCGAATCCGACGACCCGGACCTGATGAAGGGCAACTTCCTGCTCAGCCCACCCACCGACTGATCCCGGCACGATTGCGCTTTTTCGCGTCTTTAGGCAGCATCAAGTCACGGCCGCGCGTGTGGTCATACCCATTTGGAAGTTGAGGCCTGGCATGCGGATTACTCAAGCGACCCTGGAACACCTGGACCTGTTGACCCCGTTGTTCGTCAAGTACCGCGAGTTCTATGGGGCCCTGCCCTTTCCGGATTCGTCACGGGCCTTTCTGGAAAAGCGCCTGCGCCGCAAGGAGTCGGTGATCTACCTGGCGCTGCCCGATGACGACGACAAACGCTTGCTCGGGTTCTGCCAGCTTTACCCGAGCTTTTCCTCGCTGTCGCTTAAACGTGTGTGGATCCTCAACGACATCTATGTCGCCGAAGACGCGCGCCGCCAACTGGTGGCGGATAACCTGATACGCACGGCGAAGAAAATGGCCAAGGAGACTCACGCGGTGCGGCTGCGGGTATCGACCAGCGGTGATAACCAAGTGGCACAGAAGACCTACGAGTCGATCGGTTTTCGTGAGGATACCGAGTTCAAGAACTACACCTTGCCGATCAGCGAAGACTGACTGCCTGACACCTTGTGGGAGGTGGCTTGCCCCCGATAGCGGCTTTTCAGTCAGACTATTTATAACTGACACTGCCCCATCGGGGGCAAACGCCCTCCCACAGCTGATTCCGTGGCGTCCAGCGCACCGCACACCGCGACATCCCCCGCTACAAAACCAACACGCTTTTCACCTCTCAATCCGTATAATGCGGACCTTTCAGGGTTGTAAGAAACACTACATACACTTGTAGCCTTATTACCCGAGCTTCCGCACAAGCCTGCTGAGCCGGGCTATTCACACAGGTGCCATCCATGGATTTCAACCCGCTCGACCTTATCCTGCATCTCGACGTGTACCTCGACATGCTGGTAACCAATTATGGTCCGTGGATATACGCCATTCTGTTCCTCGTCATCTTTTGCGAAACCGGCCTGGTGGTCATGCCGTTCCTGCCGGGTGATTCGTTGCTGTTTATCGCCGGCGCCGTCGCTGCGGGCGGCGGCATGGACCCGGTATTGTTGGGCGGGCTTTTGATGTTGGCGGCAATCCTCGGCGACAGCACCAACTACGTGATCGGGCGAACGGCGGGAGAACGCCTGTTCAGCAACCCGAACTCGAAAATCTTCCGCCGCGACTACCTGCAAAAAACCCACGATTTCTACGACAAGCACGGCGGCAAAACCGTGACGTTGGCGCGCTTCCTGCCGATCCTGCGTACCTTTGCGCCGTTCGTCGCCGGCATCGCGAAAATGCCCTATGCACGCTTCTTTGGTTTCAGCGTGCTGGGCACCATCCTGTGGGTTGGCGGCCTGGTGACCCTGGGCTACTTCTTCGGCAACGTGCCGTTTATCAAGAAAAACCTCTCGCTGCTGGTGGTGTTCATCATCCTGCTGTCGCTGGTGCCGATGATCATTGGTGTGTTCCGCAGCCGCTTTGGCCGCACCTCTTCAGAAGCCAAGCCGCAGTAACCCGGCATGTGGTCCCTTAGCGCCTGGCGTCGCCGGCGCCTGCTGGCCAAGCACCCGATTGCCGATGACACCTGGCAGCGGGTGCGCCACCACCTGACCTTCCTCGACGGCATCAGCGCCGAGCAGGACCAGTGGCTGCGCGAAGCCTGCGTGGTGTTCCTCGCCGAAAAACACCTCACCGCCCTGCCCGGCGTCGACCTGCACCAGGAACAACGCCTGCTGCTCGCCGCCCAGGCACAATTGCCATTGATGAACCTCGGCGACCTCGACTGGTACCAGGGTTTCCATGAAATCGTGCTGTACCCCGACGACTTCCTCAGCCCCCAACGCCATCGCGACAGCAGTGGCATTGAACACGAGTGGGACGGCGAACACAGCGGCGAAGCCTGGCAGCAAGGCCCGGTGATCCTCGCCTGGCCCGGCGTGCTCGCCAGCGGTCAGTGGGAAGGCTACAACCTGGTGATCCACGAACTGGCGCATAAGCTCGACATGCTCAACGGCGACGCCAACGGCCTGCCGCCGCTGCACCACGACATGCGCGTGCAGGAGTGGGCCAGCGTGATGCAGAGCGCGTATGACGACCTCAATCGCCAACTGGACGCCAACCCCGATGCCGAGACGGAGATAGACCCGTACGCGGCGGAAAACCCGGCGGAGTTCTTTGCGGTCACCAGCGAATATTTTTTCAGCGCCCCGGATTTACTCGTCAACAGTTATCCACAGGTGTACGCCCAACTCAGCCGCTTTTACCGCCAGGATCCCTTGGCCCGCCTGACCCAACTGCAAGCGCACGACCCGCGTTATCAGCCACAAGGCGAATGACCGTACGACGTCTGGCGCATGGCATCGCCGTCAGAATATGCCTATAATCGCCGCCACTTTTAGGCCAATCCGGCCATGTCATATGGCCAACTACGGGGGCAACGCCCAATGAGCTACAGCAAGATTCCGGCTGGCAAAGACCTGCCGAACGACATCTACGTCGCCATCGAGATTCCGGCCAACCACGCGCCGATCAAATACGAAATCGACAAAGACAGCGACTGCCTGTTCGTTGACCGTTTCATGGCCACCCCGATGTTCTACCCGGCCAACTACGGTTTTATCCCGAACACCCTGGCCGACGACGGTGACCCCCTCGACGTACTGGTCGTAACCCCCTACCCGGTTACCCCAGGCTCGGTCATCCGCGCTCGCCCAGTCGGCATCCTGCACATGACCGACGACGGCGGCGGCGATGCCAAAGTTATCGCGGTACCCCACGACAAGCTGTCCCAGCTGTACGTGGACGTGAAGGAATACACCGACCTGCCGCCACTGCTGCTGGAACAGATCAAGCACTTCTTCGAGAACTACAAAGACCTCGAAAAAGGCAAATGGGTGAAGATCGACGGTTGGGGCAACGCAGACGCCGCCCGCGCCGAGATCCTGAAGTCGGTCGCTGCCTACAAAGGCTGATACCCGCTACTCATTGCCTCGGCAATTGAAAAAGCCCCGATCATTCGGGGCTTTTTTTGTGGGAAAAATTAAACGACAAGTTCAACTTTTTATAAACTTAGTTTAACCATCCTTCAAATCCGAAGTACCAAGCTACAACTAAGCAAAAACCTACAGGCCTAACTCAACGCATGGTTTATTTGATGTGTTTTCTCGGCCAGTAAACTCTGCGTTTATGAATACATCAGGTGACCGCTTAAAAGCGCTATTAAGGGAAGTTCATCTTTCCGCCTCCGACTTCGCCAAGAACCGTGGTGTCACGCCTCAACACGTGAACAACTGGTTCAAACGCGGTGTACCCATGGGCCGACTCAACGAGATCGCAGAACTGCTGTGCATCTCCAGCCGTTGGCTACGCACCGGCGAAGGCCCCAAACACCCACCGGCCAACTTCCTGCTGGAAGGCCCAAGCACCAGGAAAGGACTCCCCGCCCGCGAAGAAAGTGGTAAATACCTCACAGGCCCCGCCTGCCGCCCGGAAAAAGTCGACGTGGAGATCCACCTCCACCCCACCTTCACCTCAACCGAACGCATCCGCGTCTCCCTGCACACCCTCGAAACCCTCAACGTCAACCCCGACCGCGCCCTGGGCGCCTACATGGTCGACAACAGCATGATCGACATCATCCAACAAGGCGCCACCCTCGCCATCGACAAAGGCCGCACCCAAATCATCGACGGCGAAATCTACGCCGTCGAACACGATGGAATGCTACGCATCAAATACCTCTACAACCGGCCAGGGGGCGGTTTGCGCATGCGCAGCCACAACGCCGGCGAACACCCGGATGAATACCTGACCCACGAACAACGGTTCGAACAGAACTTCCAGATCGTGGGCTGGGTATTCTGGTGGTCCACCCTCAACAACCGCCGCCCACCCGTGCCGCTGGATGAGCATCTTTTGGGCTGGGAAGGCTCTAAATCGGATCCGGAGGTGGGCAACTGAAGTGAATGTGGGTATCATGCGCCGCACATTTGGCAGGGGGTGGCTTTGCGGCTATTCACCCTGCTCGGCGATGCGGAGGAGCTCCCGCGGATGCCCCTACTATTCAGCCCGACGCAATGTGGGCTGAGCGATTTGAAGGCTGCTGAGGTTTGTCAAAAACAAGCTGAGGCAGTCACAGAGAAGCCGGCCACAAGCCGGCTTTTTAATTCAAACATAAGACCAAAGACTCATAGCCAAAAAGCCATTATCATGGCGCAATGAACATTCAAGCGCTATTTTGTGAGCGAATTCGCTTTTTTAAGGAAAGTACACAGGTGGGGCAAGAAGATTTGGCTGTGCAGCGCGGGCTGGACAGAACTGAAATAACGCGTATCAAACGCGAAGCTCGAAACCCTACACTTAAAATAACTTAGAAACTCGCGCGGAGTTTTGTCATGAAGCTTCATATGTTTTTTGATTGGGCAGAGTGTAGAGGTAGCAGTGATAAAAATTGATGACTTTGAAAAAGAATTTTTCAATCATACAGTGGATTGGACTTGGGAGATTCAGGGCTTTATCGATGAGCAAAATCGTGTTTACCCCATAGACTCTGACACCAAAGTGATTAGTACTGTCTTCGAAAGACTGTCCAGCCCAGTACTCAGAACGATAGCGCTCGATCACGGCTTTACAGTCGCTAATGCCAACCAGACAACATATCCGGATTTCACTCTAACAAAGCTAGATAATTCTGGAAATGTCATCCAACGTATCGCCATAGATATTAAGACAACCTACCACATTCAAGGCCGCCCCCTGGTCTTCACGCTGGGAAGCTACAAATCTTTTATTAGAAATAACACAAAAAATATTTTATTCCCTTATTCAACCTACACTGATCATTGGGTAATAGGCTTTATATACACTCGAAACCTCGCATTTGAAGAGTACGACCTGACTAATATACCGAAGGTCGGTGATATAAAATGCCCTTACGACTTACAAAGTATATTTATAAGAGAAAAAACAGATGTAGTGGGTTTAAGAGCGGGAAGTGGTAACACGGCAAATATAGGCTCAATAAAGCTAAAAATCCCTCAAGACTTCTCGACTGTAAAAGGTCCTTTTTCTCATTTCTCTCGAGCAAAAGACGCTTGCGACTTCTATTGGCAGAACTACGATCACTTTGTAACTCTCATTAAAACTCAAGAGGAGCTGCTCGCTCATCCTGACTTCAAGAGTTTTCTTTAAAAGCTCGCGCAAGCACACGTAAACTTGCGCGCCTTATCAGACGATTACACGCGCGCAATTATAAATATTTCTTCATTATCCACACTCTTGCTAAGCGCATATTTATATTCGCCTGCGGTATGTATTTCAACTACTCGCCCACACGACTCCATAGTCTCTCTAATTTCAAATGGGCTTGGAGTACCGTCGCTTCTGTAGCTCATAATTATTGTAGACGAAAAAAAGTGCTCGCAGATGGACCTTAATTGCTTGAGCGCGGAGTCTTTCTTATGCCAGGCGCTTTCGATATTCACAATGGGTTTGTGAGGGTATCGCGAGTCACCTTTCAAAAAAAGCTTGTAATCACATAGTCCTTCTAGAAAATGATAAAAATCAGAGTAATTGACGGGCACCGACCTCCCATTCATATAAGGAGGATCCATATAGACTACGTCATAATTTTGAGGAAGCATTTCTAAGCAGGCGGTATCGACACAAGAAGCAATATTATGATTCGAGCCCATATCTGGTAACACTGCCAGCTCTTTTATGCATTTAATAGCATGATCTTTTATAGAGGTTTCCCACGTTTTCGCGTTCCCAAAAGACCTGACAACATCCTTGGTTCTCATATCTAAATTAGCACGATGAAAAAGATTATAGGGCCGCTTCTTTATCAACGCTTGCCCGACGGCATAAATATAAATACTTTTTTTGAAGCCTGAATATATCAGTATATTTTGACAGAAATTATCCACTTCAATATTTTCATGCTCTTTAAAGTAGATACCTTTAAACTGCTCAGCCACAATAGACTCGAAATCATCCGCCCTGTGTTTAAGTAGAAAATCCAAATCCGCATCTAGATCCAAGTTATTTACTTCATCCTTGGTATAACTCAAAAAGAGAGATGCTGTGTTTTGATTGTATTTCAAATAGTCATTCGCGAGTACTTTCTTTCCCATACTACGAAATAGCAATGCTACGATCCCTGACCCGGAGTACAAGTCTATTATAGAATCGCACCTTTCAGCCTCAACGAGTTTTGAGATTTCTGGAAGAATCTTTCTTTTCGACCCTTGAAAACGTGTTGCGGGAAAGCGTGGTAGCAGCATTTTTTTCTCCTGATCGGCGCACTATATCAGATGTAATTATGCAGGTAAATTCGCCAATACCGACCAGAAAAAACATATCCTTATAAGTGTAACAACTCACACTGGAGTGCACATATCACATGCATACACTTATTTTTAATCCCTCCCCCCCCCTCTGACACCTTTAACAAACTCTGCAAATTAAAATTCATCCCCACACTACAAACAGTTAACACCACGAATCGCACACGTTTTTCAGAACAAACAAATAATTAACTCCGCACAGGCTTTCACCTATTATTATCAACTTAAGACTAAACCCTCATAAGAGAGCCAAAACCAAAGCATTGTTCGCAGACGAGGAGGGCGAATCCGAAACAACGTTATCCATAGCAAAAAGCTGGGCAATAAATAATTACCACCGTCCTTTCGCGACCAAGCCAGAAACCCCAGCAGACTTCCTCAATCCAATATCAAATGCGGCAAAAACCGGCTCGAATCCTTGGTAATCAAACTATTATCCTCCCGCACCCCAATCCCCGCCGCCTGGTCCCCAATCACCCAAGACCCAATCAACGTATAGCTGTCCCCAAACCGCGGCAACGGCGCAAATTCCTGAAGAATAAACGGCGCATCCGTATAGGGACCGTCCTCTTTCACGATCAGCCCATCAGCCGTTTGCAGTTCGATATTCGCCCCTTCCCGTGAGAAGAACGGCTTGCGCACCCAACCCTTTGGCACGGCTTTACCCGGTTCGGTATCCAGGTGGGCGGCGAGCAAATTCGGATGGCCTTTGTTGAATTCCCACAGCAGCGGCAGGATGCCTTTGTTGGAGAGGATGGATTTCCACGCGGGCTCGAAAAACTGCGTGTCACTCTCGGCAATCGCCGAACCAAAGGGCTCGTGGAAGATGAATTCCCAGGCGTGCAGTTTGAACAGGTGAGGAATCCAGCGATCTTCAAGGTCGACGAATCGGCCTTCGCTGGTCAGGCCGATGTCTTCGATGTCGATGTGGCGTGATTCGATGCCGACTTTTTCCGCGACGAGGCGCAGGTAGTCGGTGGTGCCTTTGTCTTCGGTCGACCCTTTCATCGAGGCGAAGTAGAAAGGCTGGTTGACCTGCAGTTGGGCGAAAGCCTGGTGCAGTTTGGTGTCGATGCTGTTGAACTGGTCGGCATGTTTGGGCAGCAGGCCGCGTTCGATGCATTGCTCGAGCCAGCCCCACTGGAACGCAGCCGCCTCGTAGAGGCTGGTCGGTGTGTCGTAGTTGAGTTCCAGCAGCTTGGCAGGGCCGGTGCCGTTGTAGGAGAAGTCCATGCGCCCGTACAGGTGCGGGTGGCCTTCGAGCCATGAGGTTTTGATCATGTCGAAGAACGGCGCGGGAATGCTCAGGCGTTCGAGCAGTTCTTCGCTCTGGACCACGCGGGCGACGAGGTCCATGCACATGTCGTGGATCTCGGTGGTCGGGTCTTCGAGGTCGTGCTCGATTTGCTTGAGCGTGAACTGGTAATACGCGCTTTCGTCCCAGTAGGGTTCGCCGTCGATGGTATGGAACAGAAAGCCAAGGTTTTCAGCGGTCTGTTTCCAGTCATGACGCTCTGCGCAATGGATTTTCTTCATGGCCCGGTTTCCTTAACTGCTCGACCCACCGCCGCCCCAACCACCGCGTGCGCTGGCCTTGCTGCCGAAGCCGCCACGGGAGGTGGCCGACGCCACGGAGCTCGACTGGCTGGAGGAGCGCAGCGTGTTGGTGTAATTGCTGCTGCCGTAACGGGCCTGATTCGAGCGGCCAAACGTCGCGCCATTGGAGACACGCTGATTGAGCGTCGAGTTGCCGTAATCACCGCGATCATCGCGATAGCGATACACCGGCTCGGAGCGGTAGCTATTGCGATTGCTGCTCAGCATGTTGCCGATCAGCAGACCGGTCAGCAGGCTGCTGGTGGAGAAGCCTGAGCCACCACTGTTCGCCTGGGAGCCGCCCGCTTGAGCATTGGCAGCGTCTACCTGGGATTGTGTCACCTGGCCTTCGGCGGTCAGTTCGAAACCGCCCAGCTTGGGAATGAACTGGCCATTGGAGTCCAACTGGCACCAGCCGGCGACAAAGTCGGCATCGCAATCGGCCTGGCTGGCGTATACCGGGGCGATGCGGCGATGCTCGGCCATGGCGGTCATGTAGGCGTCCGAACAGACGTCCACCGGAAGCTTTTCATCGGCACATTGCTGAACCGACTGGAAGTTGTACTTTTTCTGCAAATCGTAGGTTTTTTCCGTCGGCCCACAGCCGGATATCGCCATGGCGACCGACGCTGCCAGCGAAAGCTGGACGTACTTGCTTCGTTTCATCGGGAGCTCCGTGCGCAATCAGTTCTGGGTAGGCGTCATGCAGGCGGCATTCAACATGCCGACGCTGATGGCCACGGCGGCCACGTAGATGCCCGCTGCGAGCTCGCCTCTCTTGATGCGCTCGGAAGTGCCTTTGAGCACGAGGCTGGTCAGCAGAAACGCCAACAGTTGGACGACGGCTGCGATCACCGCCCAGACGACGAAGTCGAGGATGCTGATCGAGTAGGCAATCACGTTGCTGGCCGGAATGGCGAAACCGACGATGGCGCCGCCCAGGGCGACTGCCGCGGAAACGTTGCCCGCCCGGATCAGCTCGAACTCCTTGTGCGGGGTGACGCGGGTGTAGATGAACTGGAACAGTGCGAACAGCACCGCCGCCCCCAGAATGTAGGTGACAAAGCCGACGACGGCGGCTTTGTTCAGGGAGATGGAGAGAGCTTCTAGCATGGACTTCTTCCTTTTTTAGAGCGCATTCAAGTCGGTTGTGTACAGCGAAATGCCCAGCGACGTGCTCAGGCTGACGGTGCCTTCGACGTCCTCTTCGACAGAGAACAGCAGAAACTCGCGTCGATCGGTCAGGCCTGTGTCACGGGCATATAGCATCGAACGGTGCTCGACGCTGTAGGAATGCTCGGGGTTTATCACGTGCTCGCTCATGGCCACCAATTCTGTCTGGCCATCCTCGCTGCCCCACACGCGCGCGTATTCGACGCCGTTGTGGGTGTAGGTCGGCAATCCGATCAGGCTCTGCGGCCCCGCCAGCCGGCGCAGTTCAGCTTCGCTGCTGAGGGTGACGTAACTCAGGTAGTTGAACAGGATCACAGACTCGACCTGCCCGGCGATGTCGCCCGTGGTGTGCACCTGCAACCAGTAATCTTCGTCGTTCATGTAGTAGCGCGACAGCCAGGTCGACTGCCCGAGGTCAACGGTGCCGTTACTCCAGATCTCCTGGGAGCCGGGGATAACCACCGTGGTTTTCCCGTCGAGCAACAACTTCAGGGTCGTGTCGAATATCACGCCTTTGCCCGGAGCCAGGCCCAGCGGCCCGGTGGTCGGCAGGGGTTCGGCGGCGGCGCCTTTTGAGTGTGTATTCGCTTGCGGGGCCTCAAGCCCCATCAACTGTTTAAACCATCCCATTGGAGATTTCCTTGAGGCGGGTGGAGGCGATGTAGAAGAGTTCGCCGCCTTCAACGCGCGTGGCGCTGGGCGGGTTGATCGACGGTTGCGATGCACCCTTGGCGCGATAGCCGATGAGGGTGGCGTTGTGGCGCTCTTTCATTTGGGTGTACAGATCGCCGAACGTAGCTTCAAACGCCTCGGGCAATCTCATCAGGTATTGGGTGGCACCCTGCCCCACGCACAGCAGCTCATTAATGACCACCGACGAGCCCGGATCCTGCGAGGCGCGCACCAACATCTCGATGGCCATGCTTGACGTGCATTCCAGGCTGGGGGCGTAGGAGCTGGCCAGTGCGGCAATTTCACTTTCATTGAAGTGGGCGACTACATGCCCGACAGGGCTCAGTTGATTCACTGCCAGCACGGTGGCCAGCGTCAGATCATCAGACGGGGTTCGCACCAGCACACGCTCGGCACCGGGCACACCGGCACGTAGCAATAGCGCTGTGGAGGACAGGCTTTCACCACGGATGAACGCCGCTTTGCCCGGCATCGGGTTTTCGTCGAGGGTGCAATCGCAGATGACGATCAGGTTGTCGTTCGAGGTTTCGTCTTGAAGCAACAACTCGATGACCCGCTCACTGGGCGCGCCCTCCCAGCCAATGAGCACGGTATGGCCGATTTTGCCGGTGAAATCGCCTTTGCCCTTCATGCCTTTTCTCCATGCATCGATGACAGTGCTGGTGGTTTTGCCGATGGCTGCCGTCAGCAGCGCAATGCCCCCGAGCATGACCCAGGTTGCCACGAATACGCGCCCCGCCGAGGTCTGTGGCGCAAGATCGCCATAACCGACGGTCAGCGTGGTGGTGAGATAGAAGTAAACAAACGTGGCGGGGGCGGTGAGGTGTTGTTCGCCCAGGTACACCAGGCCCAGATAAGCCGTGCTCAGGTGTACACCCAAGGCAACGACCAGGCCTGCCCAGCCGAAACGGTGAAAGAGGGAGGAGGCGTACATGCGCAGCAAAAGAAAAATCGACATTCCGTCCCTGACTCCCTGGGTACTTGATTCCCGATGACGCCACCGCATCGACATCTGGATGCTCAAGTGCGTTCAGCCGGCATTAAACCTGCTGCGTGGCTTGGAGAGAAGTACCTTGGCTGCAATAAATCCGGCGAATGCACCAAACAGATGCCCCTCGAAGGAAACACCCTGACGAGGCAGGAAGCCAAGGATCAGGCCGCCATACAGTACCGCCACGACACCGGCCGTTATCAGGTTGCTCCAGCTCCGGTGGAACCAGGCGCGAGACAACAGGTAGGCCCATAACCCGAAGACCCAGCCGCTGGCCCCCACGTGTATGCCCGCAAATCCGAACAGCCAGACCAGCGAACCGCCCAGCAGGATAATGATCGCGCTGACGGTAACGAACCGATTGACCCCTTCGATAATCACCAGGGTGCCCAGGATCAAAAAGGCAACCAGGTTCGCGCTCAGGTGGGCGAACGAGCCGTGCAAAAACGGTGAGGAGAGGATGCCGGGTAGCCCCTGCAGCGTTCTCGGGATCAGGCCGAACGTCATGAGGCTGTAACCGGTCGCCACATTGAGCAGTTGCAGCGCGACCATAAACAGAGCCAAGCCTGCGATTATCTTGAAACCCTTCAGGGCATCCATCCTGACCTCGACGTAAAAAAGAAGGGCAGGTACTGCCCTTCCTGCGGCGACGTTGCTTACTCGGCCGACTTTTGCTTCAGACGCTCCAGAATTGCATTGGCGCTGCCTTCGTTCGGCGTGATGCCGGCGTCGCGCAGCTTGCGTTCCAGGTCGGTCCCCGTGGACGCCTCAACCAGCTCATCCTGGGCTTGCAGTTCGGCGGCGCGTTGCTGCTGCTTGGCCTGCAAACGATTCAGCGTACCGACGGCGGTTTCCAGCTTGCCGTTGGCACCGCCGCTGGCGATGGAAGCGCTGACCTGGGCCTTCTGTACGCTATCGCGCGCCTTGGCCATATCCACTTGCTGGCGCAGGCTTTTGATCCGGCTTTCGGCCTTGGTGATGTCCTTGCGCATGCTGTCCGCATAGCCACCAAACTCGGTGGCTTGCTTATGCTCGACATCCCGCTCGTTGGTCAGGCTCGAAATGGCTTCGGCCACTTCCAGGGCGAGGTCTTCACGATTGGCCTGCAGGGCAGCCACTGCTTTGGACTCCAGGTCCTTGATCTTGGCGTCGTACTCATTGACGCGATCAGTCGCCAATTTGTGCTTGGCCATGATGCTGACCAACTCACGCTTGGCGTTGGCCAGCGCAGTGTCGGCATCGCGGATTTCCTGATCGAGGATGCGCAGGGCCTGTTGGTCGACGATCGATTCGCCGACTTCGTTGGCACCGCCACGCAGCGCGGTGAACAATTTGCTCCAGATGGACTGAGTCATTGGATACTCCCGAATACTTAATTGAAGAAACGTTCGAAGGCTTCGCTGGCGCGCTGCACGTTGTCGACCAGGGTTTTCACCTCGGTCACGATATTGGTCAGGCTGGAGTCGGAGCTCAACGCGCCGAACATGTTGTAGACAACTTGCCCGTTAGGCATGGACTCGATACCGATGGAGGACAGCGGGAACATTTCCCGGCTGCGCAACACCGCGTCATTGAATTTAGCGACATCGTTGATGGACTCGACATCGACTAGAACGGTGTCAACGATGATCTGCTCGCCCACCACCGCGATGTAAATCGGCAAGCCACCGAAGTCGTTCATTTCCAGCTTGATGCTGGACTCGGAGCCTTGGACGAGAGAAAGCGTAATGTCCTTGGTCACCACGTCGTCCAGGGCCTGAAGAGCGGTGAAGAGACGATCGATATTCCAGTTGTTACCTGCGCTCATGAAATTCTCCGACATGAATGAGCCAGCCAGAATCGGCTGGCGAAGCTGTTTCTCCATCTGCTTGAGCAGGCTTCGATTTTCGGGAAGCACCCAAGTCTCGTGTTTCACGTAGCCGGCGGCCGCCAGGCCTGCACGCATCTGCTTCATATAGAAGCTCGACGGCTTTTTGGCGGACGGCTTCAAGCGCTCTCCCTTGAGGCTTGCTGAATCGGTATCGGGCCCTTTAGGCGGACTCGATGGAGAGCTGCTTTCCATAGTACTGACCTCGCTGTGAAAAACTCACGCGTGAGAAAATCTACAGGCATTTTTTGCCACACTCAATAGCTCACGCGTGAGATTTTTTGACTTACTTTCCCGACCACGAAAAGGATCAGTCCTACTGACAAATCCCGGATTGTCGCCTTTGAGTTGACGGTATTACCCATTCCAGCCGATTTATCCCCCATCACCCACCCATTAATCTGTGCCCATGTTGAACGCAACGCCCAACCAACCTAAACAAAAAAGGATTCAACCATGAGCACTCCAACCTACAACCGCTTGAACAAAGACGACGCCGTAGTTCTGCTGGTCGACCACCAGACCGGTCTGATTTCCCTGGTCCAGGACTTCTCACCCAACGAGTTCAAGAACAACGTGCTGGCCCTGGCTGACCTGGCGAAGTTCTTCAACCTGCCGACCATCCTCACCACCAGCTTCGAACAAGGCCCCAACGGCCCGCTGGTGCCGGAGTTGAAAGAGATGTTCCCGGACGCGCCATACATCGCCCGCCCCGGCCAGATCAATGCCTGGGACAACGAAGACTTCGTCAAGGCGATCAAGGCCACCGGCCGCAAGCAGATCATCATTGCCGGTGTGGTCACAGATGTGTGCGTAGCGTTCCCGACCTTGTCGGCGCTGGCGGAAGGGTTTGAGGTGTTTGTGGTGACCGATGCCTCCGGCACGTTCAACACAACCGTGCAGCAGGCGGCGTGGAGCCGGATGACCCAGGCCGGTGCACAGTTGATGAACTGGTTCTCGGTGGCGTGTGAGCTGCACCGCGACTGGCGCAACGACATCGAAGGCCTGGGCAATCTGTTGTCCCAGCGCATTCCCAACTATCGCAACTTGATGAATGGGTATGCGGCGCTGACGGCTCACCAGAAGTAAGTCAGCCGAGATTGGCGATAAGCCTGCCCTGAAAAGCAGGCTTTCGTCATTCAACCGAGCTTCCAACTTAAAGAACCACAGCGCACTGCTCTTCAATCAGCATGATCGCCATTTGAAGTAGCCCTCAACTGTGATTGGGGGCTGACTATTACGCGAACTTCGTCAGCCCTTTCTGATTTTCCCCGCCGTTCATCCAGCCGCTTTTTGCTGCGGCAGACTCCGACGCCTTGCCCTCTGCCGAGACGTCACGGATGACCCACGC
>JAEAMG010000197.1_pt1 | contig 93408 bp, 84 predicted proteins | sample 8958741 | NCBI WGS metagenome assembly JAEAMG01 (sample SAMN16933256, study PRJNA681125) | bioreactor sludge metagenome | isolation source: anaerobic bioreactor treating anionic surfactant - SDBS | place: India: Bengaluru | collected 2019-02-28
GGCGCAACGGGCCGCATCATGGATACCGACTTCGCGACCGAAAGCTCGAACATGACCGCTTCGCAAATGCTGCTGCAAGCTGGTACCGCCATGCTGAAACAAAGCAACAGCATGTCCTCGATGGTCATGTCCCTGCTGCAATAATAGTAAGCGCGTCCTGACCTGGCTCAGGTCAGGCCGACCAGAGCCAACTGCGCAAGCAGTTGGCTTTTTTTTATTCATCCCATGCGGGAGGAGCAGCAATGGCGATAGAGCGTGTGTCCGCAGGCAATCCCCTGCCCCTGATTACCCAGCGCTTCGACGTCAGCCCTGCTACGCCGATGACACCGGGCGTGGTGCAGCCGCTGGTGCCCATCGGCCCCTACATGGCACCCGCGCCCGACGCCGGCACCCTGCCCGCCCAGTTGGCGCAAAAAGGCCAGGACAGCCTGGCATCCCTGATCAAACCGAATGCCGATGGCACGGGCGGCGCCATGCCGCGCGACAGCAGCGCCATGCAGGTCAATCAATTATTCTTTACGCGCCAGCTGGTGTGGCAGCCGCCCGACGCGGCGCAGCTGGCCGCCTCGTGGCGCGTGATGGTCAAGACGTATGGCGAGCAATATGCCGCCCTGCAGGAACAGGCGCGCGGCCAGCACGTGCCGGGCAATCTGTTCATGGCCGAGCAGCAACCGGCGCTGCTGCGCGAAGGTGCCCGTCCACCGTTGACGGTCGACAGCGAAGCGTGGCGCTTTGCCGTGTATGGCTGGGGCGGCCAGCGCCTGCTGCTGCGCGTGCTGGCCAGCGACGAAGACGAAGAGGCAACGCCGAGGCGGCGCGGCAAGGTGGCGCTGCGCGTCGAACTGCTGATTGCCGGCATCGGCCGGGTGGTGATCCAGATGGAACCGTCCGGCGACGGCGTGCTGCTGGAACTGGCGGCCGACGAGGAAGCCGCGCTGCGCCACTTGCGCCTGGCCCTGCCCGAGATTGCCGCCGCCGTGCGGCGCGCGGGCTTGCGCCTGGTGCGCTGCCGCCTGAACCGCCAGTTGCACGCGCAGCGCGTGCACGGCAACTATCCGATGCAGGCGGGCGCCGCCTCGCTGTCGCTGCCCCTGTTCCGCGCCATGGCCGAAGTGGCACTGCTGCTGACGCAGCCGGAAGCGGAAGTGGCGGCCGATCCCGAAGCGCCCGCGGCACACGCCGCCGAAGCCGAAGAGGAGCCCATCATCGCCTCGAAGGAAGTGGCGGCGCCGCTCGGTTACGACTATGGCGATGAGGAAGAAACGGCGCAAGGCCGCACCGTGCTGCTGCTGGCCAATGGTCAGGAGCACGAGCTGCTGCCGCCCATCGACGAGCAGGATTGATACGGCAAGATTGATACAACATAATTGATACAGCATAAAAAAACGGCGCCCGCAGCGCCGTTTTTTGTTTATTCCACCGTTTACCCCACCGTGCCGATGATGCTCACTTCGCGGTTTTCCGGGATTTCGTTATACGACAACACATGCAGGCCCGGCGCGAACAGGCGCGCATAGCGGGCCAGCAGCGGACGGATCTGCGGCAGCACCAGCAGCAGCGGCGGCGTGGCCTGCTGCTTCATCTGCTCGCGCGCCACCGGCATGTTCACCTGCAGTTGCGACAGCAGGTGCGGGTCGATCGGGTAATTATCCAGGGTCACCTTGCCCGACTGGCGCGCCTGGTTCAGCGAACCGAGCAGCATGTTTTCCAGCTCGCCGCCCAGGTTAAACGCCTGCATTTCCATCTTCTGCCCAAACAGGCCGCTGACGATCTGGCGCCGCAGCGCGCAGCGCACTTCGGCCGCCAGCAGGATCGGATCCTTGGTGGTTTCCGAACTGTCGAGCAAGGTGGTGGCGATGGGCACGATATCCTTCAGCGACACGTTTTCTGCCAGCAAGACGCGGAACACGCGCAGCATTTGCGTGTGCGTGAGGGCCTTGTCCAGCGCGCCGGCCAGCTTGGGTGACAAGGCCGTCAGGCGCTCCATCATGTTCGAGACGTCTTCGTGGCGGAACAGTTCCGGCAAGTATTCACGCACCATTTTCGACAAGTGCGTGGCGATCACGCTGGGCGCCTCGATGACCTGGTAGCCCAGGCCCAGCGCATGCGCCTTCTCACCGGGTTCGATCCAGGTGACGGGCATGCCGTAGGCCGGTTCGATGCCGGGAATGCCATCGAGCTGGCCATACACGTTCGGCGACGGGATCGCCATCAGGCGGTCGGCCTGCACTTCCGCCTGCGCCACCACGGTGCCCGACAGCACGATGGCATACTGCGACGGCTTCAGGGCCAGGTCGTCGCGCACGCCGATGTTCGGCAGCAGCAAGCCCATCGCTTCGGACAGGCTCTGGCGCACGCCCTTGACGCGCTTGGTCAAGGGTTCGCCTTGTGTCTTATCCACCATGCCCACCAGTTTATAGCCGAGCATCACCATCAGCGGTTGCACGGCAGGCAGTTGCTGCCACTCCATCTCGGCAGGCTTGTCCTCGCGCAAGGCCGCCTCGATGGCCGCCATGCCGGCCGTATCGGGTCCCTTCACGCGCTTGGTCAGGCGCCAGGCCACAAAGGCCAGCACGCCGGCAAAGGTCATGAACATGAACCACGGCATGCCCGGGATCAAGGCCAGCGCCACCATCATGCCGGACGCGCTGAAGATCACCGTTGGCGACGTCAGCACCTGACCCGCCACTTGCTGTTCGAAGTCACCCGAATCGCTGATACGGGTCACCAGGATGGCGGCCGCGGCCGACAGCAGCAGCGCCGGGATCTGCGCCACCAGGCCATCACCGATGGTCAGCAGTGCGTATTGACGGAAAGCATCGCCGAACGACAGGTCGTGCATCAGCGAGCCGATGGCCACGCCGCCGACCATGTTGATGATCAGGATCAGGATACTGGCGACGGCATCGCCGCGCACGAACTTCGACGCGCCGTCCATGGCGCCATAGAAATCCGCTTCAGCGGCCACGTCCTTGCGGCGGATCTGGGCTTTTTCCTGGTTGATCAGGCCGGCGTTCAGGTCGGCATCGATGGCCATCTGCTTGCCCGGCAAGGCATCGAGGGTAAAGCGCGCGGACACTTCGGAAATACGCTCGGCACCCTTGGTGACGACGGCGAAGTTGATGATCATCAAGATCACGAAGACCACGATACCGACGACGAAGTTACCTCCGATCACGACGTTACCGAAGGCCTCGATCACCTTACCGGCCGCGTCCGCGCCCGTATGGCCGTGCAGCAACACCACGCGCGTCGACGCTACGTTCAACGTCAGCCTGAGCATGGTAGTGGCCAGGATCACCGTCGGGAAGACGGAGAAATCGAGAGGTCGCTTGGCCGACACGCTGACCAGGATGACGATCAGGGCCAGCACGATATTGAAAGTGAACAAGATATCGAGCAGCACCGGCGGCAGCGGCAGGATGATCATTGCCAGGATCACCAGCAGGAACAGCGGCGTGGCGAACTTGTGGCGGCGCATTTCGGCAACCACTCGGTTCAGGAAATTCATGAAGGGACTACCTCGCTCAAATGAGATGGCACGGCCATCTCGGTGGGTAATACGGGCTGGGCAGCACGCTGCCCGGACCGGAATGCTTTCAGTTGCAGTATGTAGTTGAGCACCTGCGACACGGCCTGGTACAACTGCACGGGAATCTGCTGCTGTACCTGGCTGGTGTTGTAGATGGCGCGCGCCAGCGGCGGCAACTCCAGCGTTTCAATATGGTGTTCCTTCGCCACTTGCCGGATATACAGCGCCATCTCGTCGACGCCCTTGGCAACGACAAACGGCGCCTCGGCGCGGTCCTGGTCATACTTCAATGCAACGGCGTAATGCTCGGGGTTGACGATTACCACGTCGGCGTCGGGCACGGTCTTGCGCACGCTGCGCCGGCCGATCTGCTGCTGCAACTGGCGGATGCGCTGGCGCACTTCGGGCCGGCCTTCGCTGCTTTTATGCTCTTCCTTGACGTCCTGCTTGCTCATGCGCTGGTCGCGGGCAAAAAAGAACGCCTGCGCCGGCACGTCAATGATGGCAAACAGGATGAAGACGGAAATGAGGGACATCAAGCCGTCGAGCATCAGCGCCGAGCCATCGAGCATGGCTTGCTGCAGGGGCCGGTGTTGCAAGTCCACGTACTGCGTCAGGCTGGAACGGCAGACATGCACGATCACCATGCCCAGCACTCCTGCCTTGGCGATGGACAGGCCGAATTCAAAGCCATGCTTGGGCGACACCAGGCGGCCCAGATTCTTGGCGGGGCTCAGGCGCTCCATCTTCGGCATCCAGTTCTTGCCGCTGATGACCCAGCCGCCGGGAATCAAGGAGCCGAGCACGACAAACAGGGGCACGCAAAACAGCGGCACGATCATCTTGATCAGCAAGCCCACCGAGGTGGTAAACGCCATCGACATGGCATTGTCGAGCGCGCCCTTGCTGTCGAGCGGCATGAAAGCCATGGCGAACAGCTCACGGAAGCTATCCAGATAAGAAGGCAGCAGAAACACGAACAGCTTCATGCTGATCAGGATGCCCAGCGCCGTCGACAGGTCGCGCGAACGCACCACCTGCCCTTCCTGGCGCGACTTCTTCAGCTTTTGCTGTGACGCCTTTTCGGTCTTGTCGCCGGTGCTATTGTCAGCCATGGGCCACCCGCATCTGTTCGGCGATCATGTCGAGCACGCGATTCGTCATGGCGATGTAGTGCTCGGGAATAAAGCGCACGATCTGCGCCAGCATCAGCAGGCCGAACACGGTGATCATGGAAAAGCCCAGCGAAAACAGGTTCAGCGATGGCGCCACGCGGTTCAGGAAGCCGAAGCCCAGCTGCACCACCATGGTGGAAAAGACGATGGGCAAAGCCAGCAGCATGGCGGCGGCGAAGATCCACGCCACGTTATACGCCACCGTCTGCAGCAGCAGCGGGGCATAGCCCTGCCCCACGGGCCAGGCCTTGAAACTGGCGCCGATCACGCCCGTCAGCACCAGATGGCCGTCGATGGCAAAAAACACGATCATGCACATGATGGTGAGCAGGCCCGTGATCACGTCCGACGAAGTGCCGTTGAGCGGATCGTTCATGACGGCCATGGAAAAACCCACCTGGCTCGACACCAGGTAGCCAAGCACCGACATCACCGACATGGCGAAGTGGAAGGCCAGGCCGAGGACGAAGCCGATGACGGCCTGCTCCAGAGTGGCGACGATAGCGTACAGGGAAAACGGATCGATTTTCAACAAGTCCTGCGAGATGCCCGAGGCCTGCATCACGGGCAGCATCAGGATCGCCAGCACCAGCGACAGCAGGATGCGCACGGTGACGGGCACGACGCCGTCGCCGATTACGGGCGAGGCGCTGAGCATGGCCAGGATGCGGCAGAACGGCCACCATACGGCCAGCACAAACGGCAGCACCTGATTGAAAATCTGATCCATGGGCGCGCGGCGCTATCCGACCAGGGTGGCCGCGCGCTGAAAAATGGACACGCAATAATCCATCAGGTAACCGGCCATCCAGCGTCCGGCCAGGATCAGTGCCAACAGGGTGACCAGCAGGCGCGGCAGGAAACTCATGGTCTGTTCATTGATCGAGGTGGCCGCCTGCACCAGCGCGACCAGCAGGCCCATGAGCAGACCTGGCACGACCAGGATCACCACCAGCAGCATGACGACATGCAACGCTTCGATGATCAGGTCGACGGCGACTTCAGGGGTAAACATCGATCAATAGCCCTGTATGCTGGTAACGAGGGTGTTGACGGTCAGGGTCCAGCCGTCGACCAGCACGAACAGCAGCAGCTTGAACGGCAGCGAAATGACCAGCGGCGAGAGCATCATCATGCCCATCGCCATCAGCACGGACGCCACCACCAGATCGATGATGAGGAACGGTATGAACAGCATGCAGCCGATCTGGAACGCCGTCTTAAGTTCGGACAACACAAACGCCGCCAGCTTGACCGTGAAACTGTGGTCTTGCGGGCGCATGCTCGACGGCTCGCCGGCCAGGTGCGCGATCTGCGCCAGCGCGGCCTTGCTCGTCTGCGCCAGCATGAAGCGCGAAATCGGCACTTCGGCGATCTTCAGCGCTTCCTGCATGCCAATCTGGTCGCGGTCGTAGGGCACGAACGCGTCCTTCCACACCTGGTCGCCGATGGGGCGCATGACCAGCAGGGTGAGAATCAGGGCGATGCCGGTGACGATACGGTTGGGCAAACCCTGCTGCAGGCCCAAGGCTTGGCGCAGCAGGGACAGCACGATGACGAAGCGGGTAAAGCTGGTCATCATCATGACCATCACGGGCAACAGCCCGAGCAGGGTCATGACGACGAGGATCTGCATCTTCACCGACAGGTCGGTCTTCGCGCCCGGCACCACGCCGGACAACAAATCCTGCGCCCCGACGGCACTGCAGCACAGCATCAAAATGGGGACAGCCAGCGCGGCAGCCAGCGCGCCGCGGCGCCGGCTTAAACCGGGTACCGCCAGCTTCATGCTGTCATCAGGTCGAGATTAAGACCGTCAAGGTCAATGACTTTCAGGCCATAGTTCTCGCCGGCCACCACCACTTCGGCACGGCCGATCGGCGTGCCGTTGACCTTGATCACCAGCGGTTCGCCGGCCAGCATGTCGAGTTCAATCACGCTGTCCGGGCCGATGGCCATCAGTTCTTCCAGCGAAATGCGGGCCGAACCCACTTCCAGCGTCAGGGTGACGGGGATCTTGCGCATCATCTGCGGAATGTCGCGCCGCGCGCGGGTGCTGGCCACGTCGGACATGTCGCCCTGGTCGATGATCATGTCATCGCCCAGGTCTTCCAGCAGGGTTTCGCTCTGGTTGGTATCGGTGATATTCATATTATTCGACATCTTCAAATGAGGTTAAACAGAGCTTGCCCTTGTGTTCGGAAACAGCCGCTGTAAATAAACGGGAATCGTCCAGCATGACGTCGGTGCGGCTCAGGCTGACGGGTATCACGTCGCCCACGCGCAGGTCGAACAAGGCGCCCAGCTGCACCTGCTTGCTGACGAGCCGCCCTTCCAGGGTCACTTGCAGGCGCGAAGCGAGCGGGCGCACGCTGCCACGCAAGGCTTTCTTCGCCTGCGCGCGCTCGGGCAGCAAGCCGCGCAGCACGTCGGCCATCAGGCGCTTGTCCAGCGAGAACCAGAAGTGGCCGCTCTGCCCCGCCTCGACGTCGCTGAGCGCCACGCTGACGATCCAGCTGCCGCGCGCCGGATGCACGCCCGACTGCACGGCGACCTCGGCACTGGTGTCGATGTCGCTGCTTTTGCCCACGGTTTGCAGATTCTTGTGGATGCGGGTAAACAAGTTGTTCACCAACTGTTGTCCCAGCACCACAGCGAGGCGCTCCTCGGTGGCCGTCACGCGCACCTGTGCCGGATCGGGCAGCACGCCCTTGGCGCCGGCACTACCGTAACGATAATTCAGCACGCTCAAGAGTATCTGCCGTTCGAGCGTAAAGCCCGTCTGACCGGCTGGTGTAGAAAAACTCAGCCAGCGATTCACGCTGTCCTCGTTTTCCACGCGCGACAACGTCACCGCGCCAATCTGGAAATTACCCCAGTAGCGACGGCTCATCGGCTGGCGCAGGGCCGCGGCCAGGTCGTCGCGCAGCTGGGCGCCGAATACATGCAGCAAATGGACAGGACGTCCAAGCAGACAGGAATCGAGGACTTGATGGCGCGCAGTTTGATCTGTCTTGGTAATGATTGTCATGTAGTAGTCATGTCGGTATTGCGGTGGCAGAACAAATTATACGGATCGCCCGAAATTAAATACAGCATCATCTTGGCTTTGCCCACAGTTGCGCAAGCAAACGATTGCGCATCGTATCGCATGCTAGATGACTACGGTGCTGAACAATACATGAAAAAGCCAAATATTGCCATGTATCAATATTCCTTGAGCCAATCCTCTCTTTACTTTATAGTTGCCGCGAGGTAAGCTTATAGTGACAAAATAGTGATTTGCAGTGCGCCATTCCGCTTACCTGATTCCGGTTTTTATGGCAGTTTTCAGTCCTTGTTATTGCCACCAAGAGAAACTTTTATCAGATAAATATTAGTTATCATGGCCATGTAAATCATGTCAACGTGGGTTTACTGGGTTTGTTTGAGTCTGCTTGAGCGGATGGTGTGGCAACTGATAAAACTGATGGGCCTTGCGGATCGGGCCGGGCAGGATGGCATTTACATGCACGACTGCCGGATTGGCAACACCAGTAATTCTGATTGATACGTCACCGCATATTGAAAGTAGAGGGCAAGATGAGCAACGAACTCGCAGGTCTGATCAAGGCCGATCTGGCAGCACTGACCAATGACGCGCACGCCCTGGGCGCCAGCATCGCGCCCGCCGCCCAGTTCGGCACGCCGGAACAATCCGGCTTCTCCTTCGCGCAAAGCATGAAAGACGCCATCGGTAAGGTGAATGGCGACGACCGCATGGCAGCGCAGAAAATGAGCGACGTCGACAGCGGCAAGAGTGACGACATGGTCGGCGCCATGCTGGCCAGCCAGGAAGCGAGCCTGTCCTTCTCCATGTTGATGCAGGTGCGCAACAAGGTCATGGGCGCCGTCGACGAACTCATCAAATTGCCTCTGTAATCTTCACGCCCTGATCCACGCCCAGCCTCCCAGCGAAAGTTACCCCAAGTGATTACCCCCATGAAGTCCGCATTTGCGCGCTGGCGCCTTGGTGCCCAGCCCGCCATTCCGCCCGCCCTGCTGAAAAACCTGGTTCCCATCGTCGTGCTGGCCATCGGCATCACCGCCATGGTGACCATGTATGCCTGGCGCGACCAGGCCAACTACAAGCCGGTGTTTGGCGCACGCGAAAAAGTGGCCGTGACGGACATGATGGCCACGCTGGACGCCGAGCATATTCCCTACCGTTTGCATCCGGACAGCGGCCAGGTGCTGGTGCCCGATGCCATGCTGGGCAAGGTGCGCATGCTGCTCGCCTCGAAGGGCGTGACGGCGCAGCTGCCGGCCGGGCTGGAGCTGATGGACAAGAATGACCCGCTGGGTGTATCGCAATTCGTGCAGGACGTGCGCTTCCGCCGCGGTCTGGAAGGCGAATTGGCGCAAAGCATCATGACGATGGACGCGATCGCTTCGGCGCGCGTCCATCTGTCGATTGCCAAGTCGACCTCGTTTGTCGCCAGCGACGGCGACAAATCGTCGGCCTCCGTGGTGGTGGCGCTGAAACCGGGCCGCACCCTGGCGCCGGAACAGATCGCCGCCGTCATCAACATGGTGGCCGGCAGCGTCGCCAGCCTGGCGCCTACGCGCGTGAGCCTGGTCGACCAGGGTGGCAACCTGCTGTCCTCGCACGTCGACCTGACGGACGGCTTCGACGCCTCGGCCGCTGGCAATGAAGGCGCGAAGCGCTTCCAGGATGAAATCCGCCGCAACGTCACGGGCCTGCTCGGTCCCGTTATCGGCGAAGACAACTTCAAGCTCAGCGTGACGGCCGCCGTGAACAACGACCGTGTGGACGAAACGCTGGAAAAGTACGGCGAAGCCCCGAAAGTGACCAGCGAAGCGATGCGCGAAGAGCAGGAACGCAACCGCACCGTGGCCGGCGTTCCCGGCAGCCTGTCGAACCGTCCACCAGCGGCCGCCGTACCGGCACCGGCCGACGCCGCGGGCGCCGCGCCGGCCAATGGCGCACCGAAAGCGGCCGACGACGGCACTGCGCGCAAGAACGCCACCACGCGCCAGTACGCGTATGACCGCAGCATCACGCAGATCAAGCGCAGCCGTGGCCGCCTGGAAAAACTCAGCGTGGCCGTCGTGCTCAACAGCGCTGCCGCACCGAATCCGAAAACCGGCTGGACCCCTGCTGAACTGGGCAATATTGAAAAAATGCTCAACAGCGGCCTGGGCATCAACGCCCAGCGCGGCGACAGCCTGAGCCTGACTGCGCTGGCCTTCCCTGCCAAGCCGCCTGTGGCGCAGTGGTGGGAAGAGCGCGATACCGTCGTCGATTTCAGCAGCTGGCTGCTGTACGCCCTGGGCGCCGTGCTCGGCTACTTCCTGATCCTGCGTCCGCTGATGCGTTTGCTGACCACGCGCATGGCGCCGCCGGCACTGAAACAGCTCGATCCTGCCCTGGCACTGGGCGGCGGCAGCGCCGCCGGCACGCCTGGCGTGGCCGCCGCTGGCGCGCCAGCACTGGGCGTGAATGGCAGCCCGCTGGCGCTCGAAGGCGAAGCGACCGGCACTGGCAGCATGCCGGTCGTGCCGCTGCTGGAAAACTATGATTTGCCGCCACCAGGCTCGGCGGTCGACGTGATGGTCGATCACCTGAAAGTACTGGCTGAAAAAGAACCCGAGCGTGTCGCCGAAGTCGTCAAACAATGGATGCAGAAAAATGGCCGAACTCAACAACAACAATAATCCCTCCGACGGCGCCGAGTACGAAAGTGCCAGCCTGAATCCCGTGGAGCAGGCCGCCATCGTGCTGCTGAGCATAGGCGAGGAACAGGCAGCCAACGTGCTGCGCTGCCTGTCGCGTGAAGAATTGCTGGAAGTCACGCAAGTGATGTCGCGCATGAGCGGCATCAAGGTCGAATCCGTAAAAACGGCCATGCAGACCTTCTTCGACGACTACCGCCAGCAGAGCGGCGTGCACGGCGCCTCGCGCAGCTACCTGAAACGCTCGCTGGACCTGGCGCTGGGCAGCGATATCGCAAATAGCGTGCTGAACAACATTTATGGCGACGCCATCCGTCCAAAAATGGCGCGCCTGCAGTGGGCCTCGCCAAAATGGCTGGCCGAATACATCGTCAACGAGCACGTGCAGATGCAAGCCGTGTTCCTGGCCTTTTTGCCGCCCGCGCTGGCCGGCCAGATCCTTGACGCCCTGCCCGTCGAAGGCCGCGACCTGGTCTTGCTGAACCTGGCGCGCCTGGACGAGATCGACCGCGACCTGCTGGTCGAGCTCGACGAACTGGTAGGCCGCTGCCTGGGCACGCTCGACACGCAAAGCACCAGCGTCGAAGGCATACGCCAGGCCGCCGAAATTCTCAACCGCATGCCGGGCAACCGCGCCGCGCTGGTCGAACTGCTGCGCGCGCACGACCCGGACGTGGTCTCGGAAATCGAACTGAGCATGTACGACTTCCTGATCCTGTCGACGCAAAGCGATGTCACGCTCACGCGCATCCTGGAAGACGTGCCGATGGAACAGTGGGCTATCGCGCTCAAGGGCGCGGAACCGGCGATCCGCGACGCCGTACTGAAAACCATGCCGCGTCGCCAGGCACAGAGCTTCGAAGACATGATGCGCCGTTCCGGCCCCGTGCCGCTCTCGCGTATCGAACAGACGCGCCAGGAAATCATGGCCACCGTCAAGGGCCTCGCCGATGCGGGCGAGATCGAAGTGCAATTGTTTGCCGAAGCGGTGATCGAATGAAACACTTCCGCTCGTATCGTTTCCCGCCCCTGTCGCAATTCATCGCCGCCGGCCAGCGTGCCTCCAACGAGGATACGGATGGCCAGTGGCAGGCGTCCGTCTCGGAAGGCTTCGAGCAGGGCCAGCGCGATGGCTACGAAGTGGGCCTGGTGCAAGGCCAGCAGGACGGCTACGACACCGGACGCAGCGACGGCTTGGTGCAAGGCCGCGAAGAAGGCCGCAATGAAACCCTGGTGGCGCTGGACCGCCTGGCGCGCCCCGTCGACGCCATCTTGCGCGACCTGAAAAAAGTGCGCGCCGATTACCGCGAAGCGCAGCGCAAGGAAGTGGTCGACCTGGTGGCCAAGGTGGCGCGCCAGGTGATCCGCGCGGAACTGGCGCTGCAGCCGGTGCAATTGCTGGCCCTGGTCGACGAGACCCTGGCCTCGATGCCGCCCACGCGCGAGGAAATCGACGTCTTCCTCAATCCGGAAGAACTCAAACGCATCAGCGAACTCGATCCGAAACGCGCCAAGCGCTGGAACCTGATCGCCGACGCGCGCCTCGACGCGGGCGAATGCCGCATCAAGGCGGGCGACAATGAAGTCGACGCCGGCTGTCACCAGCGCCTGTCGGCCTGCATGGAACAGGTCAGCAGCCATCTGGCGCTGGCCGCCGAACATGCGGACCAGGGCGCGCCTGCATGATCGCCGACACGCTGCGCAGTTTCGAGATCGGCGATATCCCGGTCGCGACACCGACCGGCCGCCTGGTCGGCGCCTCCGGCCTGCTGCTGGAAAGCGCCGGCTGCCGGCTGCACACGGGCCAGCGTTGTCAAATTGAAACTGTGAGCGGCGAGTGGCTCGATGCGCAAGTCGTGGGTTTTCGCGAAAAGCTGTCCTACCTGATGCCCTTCAAGAAGGCCACGGGCCTGACCACCGGTGCGCGCGTGCTGCCCCTGCCCGACAAGGCCAGCCTGCAGATCGGCCCCTCGTGGCTGGGCCGCATGGTAAACGGCCTGGGCGAACCGATCGACGACCTGGGCCGCCTCGGCGGCGAACACATCCTGGAAGTGACGCCGCCGAAAATCAACCCCCTGAAGAAACAGCCCGTCATCGAACCGCTGGACGTGGGCGTGCGGGCGATCAACAGCATGCTGACCCTGGGCAAGGGACAGCGCGTGGGCCTGATGGCCGGTTCCGGCGTCGGCAAGAGCGTGCTGCTGGGCCTGATCACGCGCCAGACGGTGGCCGATGTCGTCGTCGTCGGCCTGATCGGCGAACGGGGCCGCGAAGTGCGCGAATTCGTCGAAAAGTCGCTCGGCGCCGAAGGCTTGAAGAAAGCCGTGCTGGTGATCGCGCCGGCCGATGAATCGCCGTTGATGCGCATCATGGCCACTGAGCTGTGCCACTCGATTGCCGCGCATTACCGCGACCAGGGCAAGCACGTGCTGCTGCTGGTCGACTCGCTGACGCGCTATGCCATGGCCTTGCGCGAAGTGGCGCTGGCCCTGGGCGAGCCGCCCGCCACGCGCGGCTATCCGCCCTCCGTCTTTTCCAATTTGCCGCAACTGGTGGAGAGCGCCGGCAACGGCGCCCACCAGGATGGCAGCATGAGCGCCATCTACACGGTGCTGGCCGAAGGCGACGACCAGCAAGACCCGGTGGTCGACACGGCGCGCGCGATTCTCGACGGCCACATCGTGCTCACGCGCGAACTGGCCGAGCGGGGCCACTACCCCGCCATCGACATCGCCGCCTCGATCAGCCGCTGCATGGCGCAGGTGATCACGCCCGAGCACATGCAGGCGGCGCGCGCGCTGAAAGCGTCGATGGCGCGCCATGCGCGCGTGCGCGACCTGATCCCGCTGGGCGCCTACGTGCCGGGCGCCGATCCGATCACCGACCGCGCGGTACAGTTGCACACCCCCATCGAGGCCTTCCTGTGCCAGGGCACCAAGGAAGAGGCGCCAATGGGGCCGTGCATCGCCCAACTTGAACAGATCATGGCCTAGGAGCATATGTGAGCGACGCGCATACCATCCGCAACCTGACCACCCTGGTCGGCCTGCGCAGCACGGAAGTGGAACGCCTGCAAGGCGAAATGGCGGCGCAGACGGCAGTGCGCGAACGCTACCAGAAAAACCTGGAGCGCCTGACGGGTCTGTACACGGATAGCGGCCCCAGCGGGGCCCTGCCGCTGGCCCTGTCGGTCAATTGCGGCAACTTCAAGCAAGCGGTCATGCAGATGGCCGACCAGCACCGTACCGATTTGCACCTGCACGAGGCCAACATGGCCGTCTCGCAGCGCGCCCTGAATACGGCCTGGGCGAAACGCGAGGTGCTGGACCAGGTGTTGACGCAAAAACAAAAGCATGTTGCGAATGAGCAACAACGTGTCGATGCCAAGCGGCAAGATGAGCTGGCGACGCAGTTCTGGTTCCGCGGGCAGGTAAAATAATGTTTTACAGAAATAATTTCAGAAAAGTGAATATTTGGTCGCCTTGTCATTGGGTATATCCTGCATGCTAATTTTAGGAGTTTGACATGGCCTTTTCCACTTCCGCTTCGAATACCTACGACCCGACGGCGTCGGCCCAGGCATTGACCGACAAATATACGGCCGATCTGCAGGCGCGCATCACTGCCCAGACCAAGGCCGCCACGGCCACTTCGGGTGGCTTGGTGAACCTGAAGATGGCCTTGACCGCCTTCAGCTCCAGCTTGCTGAGCCTGACGAGTGGCAAGACCATGCTGGTGCAAGGTGCCACCTTCAGCAATACGGCGCTGGGCAGCGCCACGGCGTCGGAATCGGCTGCCGCCGGCACGTATTCGCTATTCGTGGAAAAGGTTGCCACAAACAACCAGGTTTCGCTGGGCGGGCTGAGCAACATGGCCATGCCGGCTGCCGACAAAGGCACGCTGAAAATCAAGCTGGCCAACAATACCGATTTCACGGTGGACTTGAGCAAGGCCAATACGGATGCCGACAGCACGACCCTGTCAGCCAAGGATATCGCCGCCGCCATCAATGCGGAACCCAAGAACAACTCGCGCGTGACGGCGTCCGTCATCACCATCGGCGGTATCGCCCAGCTGGTGCTGACGTCGAATGTCAGCGGCGAGGAAGGCGCGCTGTCGCTCGATACGAGCGCGATGGACCCGGGCGCGCTGAAAGATGCGCTCGATGTCGCGCCCAAGCAGCTGGTCGCTGCCCAGGATGCCGTCATCTGGGTCGGTGGCAAGCCTGCCGATCCGCTCGACACCAGCAACCGCGTCAAGCAATCGTCAAATACCTTCAGCAACATCGATGGCGTGAAGATGACCTTCACCAAGGCGCAGGCGAGCGGCGACGCGCCGATGACCCTGACCGTGGCGCTCGATTCGTCCGCCACGACGACCAATGCGCAAAGCTTTGTTACTGCCTACAACAAGCTCAAGGCCGTGCTGGACGGCTTGACCGACCCGGGCGATCCGGCATCGGCCAAGGCTGCCGGCGTCTTTTCGTCCGACAGCGGCGTGCGCGTGCTGCGTGACCAGCTGGTGCGCACCTTGCGCGAAACGGCGACGGGCGCCCTCGCCAATTTCGGCATCACCGCTCAGCGCAACGGCACGCTGGCCCTCGATGCCACCAAGCTGACGGCGGCGCTGAAGACGAATCCGGGCGGCCTGGACAAGGCAATCGGCAACAATTCCGCCAGCGCGCCTAGCGGCATCGCCGGCAAGCTCGATAAATTCATCGAAACCTGGACCTCGACCAATGGCCAGCTGTCGCAGCGCGAGACATCGGTGGCCAAGCTGCAAAAATCGCTGGGTGAACGCCAGACCAAGTTCGAGGCCGACTACACGGCGATGTACAACCGCTACAAGGCACAGTTCACCCAACTGCAATCCTTGCAGGCACGCATGGCGCAAACGACCGATATGTTCGATGCCCTGTTCAGCAGTGACAAGACTAAATAGAGGCCGGCGCCGTCTGCATGACGGCGGCGCCGGCCTTCCAGCCGCACCAAGCTTTTACAGTGAGAAAAAATAATGAATCACGATGCATACAGTAATTACCACGCCGTCAACCTGGATGCGCAGACGTCGCGCGCCACCCCGGTCGAACTGGTCTTGCTGCTCACCGACGGCTTGCTGGAAGAACTGGCGCGCGCGCGCGGACATATCGTCGGCAAGCGCTATGAACAAAAGGCCATCAGCCTGAACAAGTGTACGGAAATCATCAACGGACTGTCGAGCTCGCTCGATTTCGAGAATGGCGGCGAAGTCGTCGCCAATCTGGGCCGTCTGTACGAGTACTGCACCGGCCGCCTGTATTCGGCCGGCATCACGCTCGATCCTGCCCTGATCGACGAGGTGACCACGCTGTTGACGACGATCAAACAAGGCTGGCTCGGCGTCCAGGCCAAGAATGGATAGCACTCCCTTGTCGCTCCAGCTGACGCGCGAAGTGCTGGCGGCGAGCGCCAGCCAGAACTGGGACGCGCTGGAATCACTCGACAGAAAACTGGCGCAGCACCTTGCCAGCCTGGGCATATTGAGCGAACGTGAAAAAGCCGCCCTGCTCGCCTTGCGCAAGGCGCATGCGCAGGCATACCAGGCATGTTCCGACGAAAAACATCGGCTGGGCATGCAGTTGGGTGAAATCCATTCGAAACAAGAAGGCTGGGTCGCGTATGCGATTGAAAATGCCATGTATCAAGATGAGAATCCAGCATGAAAATGAGCTTCAACACAACAACGAGCAGCGCGACCACGCCATTGAGGAGCGCCGATGCGGGCGTTAACGCGTCCGTGAGCAAGGGCGCGCCCGAGACTGGCACCGCGCGCAACCTCCTGTTCTCCCTGCCCGCGCCAGCGCAAAGAACGGTCGCCAGCGATGCCGCCCTGGCGCAAGACCTGGCCGCGGACCTGACGGACGATGGCGCCCCCGCCACCGACGTAGCTGCCGACATCACTCAGGCTGCGACGACGCAGGACGCGGGCCTGCCCGCCATGACGCCACCGCTGATGGCGCCCATGCTCCCCATCGCGCCTCAAGCCGACGCAGCAGCAGCAGCAGCAGCAGCAGCAGCCAAGGGAAACGATGGCGTAGCGGCTACGCAACAAGGCAATGCACAGCAGACCCTGGACCTGAACAGCCGCCTGCATCCCGATGGCCTGGCTTTCAATGTGCAGACCGCCAGGATGGCGCCTGCACGCGATCTGGGCGAACCGGTGGCGGCAGCCCAGCCAACACCAGCCTCTGCGGCCGGCAGCAAAACCGCGCTGCCAGCCGCCGGCTTCGATGCGGCGCCGGCCATGACGGCGACGCCCGCGGCAGCGGCGCCCGCCGCAACGCGCGATAGCGAGCGCGGTGCTGCCACGCCCGTCAGCCCGGGCCCGGCAGGCGGCGTGAACAATGGCCCCGCTGCAACGCCGGGCGCCGAGACAATCAAACTCAACGGCCCTGCCCAGCAATGGCAGGAACCGTTGCGCGAAGCGCTGGGCGAACGCCTGCAGACACAGATCGGCCGCAACAGCGAACACGCGACGATCCGCCTCGATCCGCCCATGCTGGGCCGCATTGAAATTTCCATCCGCCACACGGCCGGCGCGCTGCAAGTGAACGTCACGGCGTCGAACTCGGAAGTGTTGCGCCAGTTGCAAGGCATCGGTGAAAACATGCGCAGCGACCTGGCACAGCGCCAGTACACCGACGTGGCCGTGAATATCAGCGCCACCCCGCGCAGCCCTGCCGCACAGGCGTTTGCCGAAGGCGATGCACGTGGCCAGCGTCAGCCCGGCCGCCAGAACGACGACGCCGAGCCGGGGCGCGCCCTGTCCGACGGCAGCACTGCCGCTACCACTTACGCCATGCATGAGCGAGATACTGCCTGATGAATACGAAAATGAAACTGATAGCCGGCTTCATCGCCGTGGCCGTGCTGGCTGCCGGCGCGGCCGGTGGCGCCATGTGGTACCTGTCCAAGCCGGTCGCCGGCCATGCCGAGGCTGCCGAAGCCAAAGCCCCACCACCGCCCGCCACGGGCAAGAAGGCGCGCAAGTTCATCACCCTGGACAAGGTCATCGTGATGCTGCGCCGCGGCCCCGGCGACAGCGATACGCATTATCTGTCGGCCGATCTGGTGATCGCCACCACCGAGGAAAAGGAAAAGCTGACCAAGGACCATTTGCCACTGATGCGCTCGATCGCCGTGAGTACCTTGTCGAGCTTTCCGGTGGACAAGGCACAGTCCATGACGGTGGAGCAATTTGCCGAACAGATCAACAAGGCCTTCAATGTCAGCTATGAACGCGAACAGATGGAAAAACCCTACACTGAAGTCATGGTCGGCAAGCTGATCATTGAATAAGCCAACACGCCAGCCGACCTAGTGGGAGACCCCGTGGCCTATGCAGAGCAATACCAGGAAGCGTATGGCGCCGGCGAATACGCCGCCGCCAGCGCTTGCGCGGCCGTGCTCAGCGTTGCTGAAGAGCAACAACATCTGGTGGCGTACGCCCCTTTGGTGAAACGCATCGTGCGCCAGCTCAATTCGCAGGTGTCGGGCGCCATCGACCGTGACGACATGGAGCAGATCGGCCTGATGGGTTTGCTGGAGGCGCTGCGCCGCTACGGCGTGCCGGACCAGTCTTTCGGCAGCTATGCCAGCCTGCGCATTCGCGGCGCCATCCTCGATGAGCTGCGGCGCCAGGACTGGCGCCCGCGCGCCGTGCGCCAGGAAAGCCATCGCTTGCGCGACAGCGTGCGCGCCCTGACCCGGCGCCTGGGGCGCGAACCGCTGGAAGCGGAAATCATGGCCGCCCTGAAGCTGACGCCGGAAGCCTTCCAGGAATACCAGCTGGCGGAAAACGCCGAGTTGATCGTCAGTTTCGACGAAGTGCTGCAGGAAAGCCTGGGACAGGCCGACAGCGCACCGAGTCCGGAAGAGCAATTGATGGTGCGGCGCAGCCTGGAACAGGCGCTGCGTACGCTCGACGAGCGCGAGCAGCGCGTGATCCAGATGTACTACGAATTCGAACTGAGCTATAAAGAAATTGCCGCCGTGCTGGACCTGAGCGACGCCCGCGTCTGCCAGCTGAACAAGACGGCACTGGGCAAGATGAAAGCCATGCTGCAAGATACATAAAAGTGAAGCAGTAGTTTCAGCAAGACCCATCAAATTGATGTAGCACAATGACGCAGAAAGGCAGTTGACATGGTAATTATCGGTATCTTAATCGTGATGGGGTGTGTATTCGGAGGCTTCGCCCTGATGGGCGGCACCGTCCACGCGATCTGGCAACCGGTCGAGTTGATCATCATCATCGGCGCCGCCGTCGGCGCCCTGGTGCTGGGCAACCCGAAGCATGTACTCGGGGAAATGCTGCACCAGATGCGCAAGATCGTCACGCACAAGAAGCAAGGCTCGGAATTCCAGCGCCAGTTGCTGCTGCTGATGTATGAACTGCTGCAAACGGCCGCCGGCGGCCTGAAGGCGCTCGACGCGCACGTCGAGGCGCCGCGCGAAAGCGCCCTGTTCCAGCGCTATCCGCTGGTGCTGGAAGAGCCGAAGCTGCTGGCCTTCATCGTCGACAACTTCCGCTTGATGGCGATGGGCAAGATCAACGCGCATGAGCTCGAAGGCGTGCTGGAACAGGAACTCGAAGCCATCCACGACGAACTGCTGCAACCGTCGAAGTCGCTGCACAAGATCGCCGAAGCCATGCCCGGTTTCGGTATTCTGGCGGCCGTTCTGGGTATCGTGATGGCCATGAATTCCGTGGCCGATGGCGCCGATGCGGCGGAAATTTCGGAAAAAGTGGGCGCCGCCATGGTCGGTACCTTCATCGGCATCTTCTTTTGCTACGGCGTGCTCGATCCGATGTGCAACATGATGAAACAGCTGGTGGGCGAGGAAGGCTCGACCATGGAATGCGTGAAAGTGGTGCTGGTCACGCACGTGGCGGGCAAGCCGCCCCTGCTGGCCATCGATGCTGGCCGCCGCCTGGTGCAACTGAACATCAAGCCAAGCTTCGCCCAGCTGGAAAGCTGGATCAATGCGCTCGAAGGTGGCGGCGCCGAACAAGAGCAGGGCCAAGGCCGGGGAGGCCGCCGTGCTAAAGCCGCATGAGAAACATGAACAGGCCATCATCAAGCGTGCCGGTCGCAAGCATGACGACGATGCCCATGGCGGCGCCTGGAAAGTGGCGTTCGCCGACTTTTGCCTGGCCCTGCTGTCGCTCTTCCTCGTGCTGTGGCTGATGGCCGCACGCGAGCAGCAGGCGATGAAGGAAATCATGATGGACGCGTCGGCCAGCAGCCGCCAGGGCGAAGGCCAGGGCGTCATGCCGGAACAGAGTGGCGGTCCGCGCGGCAGCCTGATCGAGCGTTTCCCCATGCCCCGCAAGGGATCGGGCGACACGCGCACGGAAGGCAAGCAGACGCAGGACGGCAAGGCCGGCGCGGCGCCGCAAAACCAGACCAAGGTCAGCTACCAGTCGCCGGAAGACCTGCTGTCGCTGTCGCGCGCGCTCGACAAGCTCAGCGACGAAGCGGGATTGAAGAGCAATCTGCAATCGGTGATCACGCCGTACGGCTTGCGCGTCATGCTGCACGACACGGACAAGCAAGGCATGTTCGTGCGTGGCAGCGCCGTGCCGACCGACCGTTTCCGCAAGCTGCTGCGCCAGATGGGCCCTGTCTTCGCGCAGATGGACAACCAGATGCTGATCGTCGGCCACACCGACTCGCTGCAATACGCCAATAACGGTTATGAAGGCTATTCGAACTGGACCCTGTCGGCCAACCGCGCCATGTCGGCGCGCGCGCAATTGTTGATCGGCAGCATGAATCCGGAAAGCGTGCTGCAAGTGGTGGGCATGGCCGACCGCGCGCCGCTGGACGTGAAAAATGCCAGCGCCGGCATCAACCGCCGCATCGAACTGTTAATATTGACGCGTGGCCAGGCCGACAGCATCGCCGCCATGTTCGGCATGGCCGGACAAAAGGCGCAAGGCGAAGAGCTGCAAGTGGGTGAACCGGACTCGGGAACCTTGCAGCGCCTGCGCGACAAACTGGGCCTGCCTGCAAAGAAGGAGCGCGATGAGCATGCAAATTAAGGGCAAGGGACAACGTATGAAAATCTCCTCCGGCAATACCGGTGCTGCCGTACGCAGCAGCGCCATCGCGCCGGCCGAGGCGATCGCCGAGAACGCGGGCGCCGCAGGCGCCATGGGTGGCTCGTCGGCCGGGGCGGAACTGCAATCGGCCGTGCTGCAACCGGCCATGGCCGCCCTGCGCGCCATGCCCGAGATCGACCACGAGCGCGTGGCCATGCTGCGCGATGCGCTGGCCAAGGGCGAATTGCCATTCGATCCAGCAAAACTGGCAGGCCTGATCCAGCGTTTCCACGGCGGTGAATCGTGACCGCAGCGCGCAAGGGCATCACGCGTCAGGAAGCCGTGCGCCGCGTGCTGCAAGGCATGACGGACGACAGCGTCGGCTACGCCGCCCTGCAAACCTTGCTGGAAGAGCAATTCCAGGCCACCTTGCAGCACCAGAGCACCCGGCTGACGGCACTGGCCGACCAGGTCATCGCCGCCGTCGATCCCCTCGATGCGAGCCGCCGCCAGCGCGTGAGCCTGGTCACTGCCCTGCTGGGCCCGCAAGGCGATATGCCGCAATTGTTTGCGTTGTTGCAAGAAGACGCGCGCAGCAAGGCCGAGGCCGACTGGGTCGCGCTGGAGCAGATGGTGCTGGAATGCAAGCGCCTGAATGCCCGCAACAGCGATTTATTAACAGAGCAGTACAGCATCATGCAGCGCGTGCTGCATGGCGAGGAAGATACGTATGCGCCAGGCTGATTTCACCACACCCCGCGCCATGGCGGCGACGCCATCGACGGCGGCCACATCCGCCGTGCAGAGCAATATGCGCGCCACCGACGCCACCGGCGCCGGCGGCAACTTCAGCAGCGTGTTCCGGCAAGTGCAGGGGGAAGTGGCCCGCTTCATCGAACAGGGCGGCGGCAACGCCACCAGCCTGAGCCCGCAAGGACGCGCCTACCTGGAGCAGAGCCAGCCCGTGAATGTGCTGGGCAACATCAACCAGGGCGGCGAGATCGGCGAAGTGCAGCAGCAGTTCCTCGCCTCGATCAAGCCGTGGACGGAAGAAACGGGTGCGCGCCTGGGCGTGGCGCCGGAAATTGTCGCCGCCCACGCCGCGCTGGAATCGGGCTGGGGCCAGCGTCCGTTGCGCCAGAGCACGGGCGCGGACACGAATAATCTGTTCGGCATCAAGGCCGGCGGCAAATGGCAGGGTGACGTGGCCAGCAATGTCACCACCGAATACGCGGCCGGCAGCGGCACGGCGCTGAAGAAAACCGAGCGTTTCCGCAGCTATCCGGACCAGGCCAGCGCCTTCCGCGACTATGCGCAAGTGTTGCTCGACAATCCACGCTACCGCGCCGCCCTGAACACGGGCGCCAACGCGGGCGCCTTTGCACAAGGCCTGGCACGCGGCGGCTATGCCACCGACCCCGACTACGCCACCAAGCTGACCCAGCTGGCGACGCGCTTGCAGCGCACGGCCGCCGCAGACTGACCTCCTTAACGGCGGGCAATATCGGCCGGTTCCACCACGCCCGCATCGACCACCCTGGCACGTATCACCGTGCCGCTGGTGGCGTTGCGCACGCGGATCACCTCGCCCAGCGCGCCCGGATCCAGCGCCTCGCCGGCCATGCTCACTTCCACCTGCTCCTTGCGCGCCACGATATTCACCGCACTGCCCCGCTTGATCAGCATGGGTGCGGCCAGCTGCCCCTGGCGCAGCACTTCGCCGGCACGCAAGCTGCGCCGGCTCGACAGGCCGATGGCGCCGGGCAAGGAGGAAATACTGTCCGGCACCATCGTCACGTCGCGCCGCGCCAGCGCCATGTCGCCCGCCTGCAACGGCGTGTTGGCCGTGACGGGTGCGCTGGTGACGGCCACCTGGGCCGTGATGCTACCGCGCGCCAACATTTCATAACGCCAACCGTTGCTTCCAGGACACACTGCCACAAAGCGCATGCGCTGCGCCGAACGGCTGTCCGCCGTCTCCAGCGTGACAGGCGCCGCGCAAGCGGGCACGGGGCGCGTGCTTTTCACCACGGCCACCTGGAACTGCGGTTCCAGCAATCCTGCCGTGGCTGCCTGCTGCGCCAATTGCTCTCGCGCCAGCTGTTCCACACGCGAAAATATATTGTCGGCTGGCAATTCTGCGCGACCTGCACTACTATATAGGCTGGTCAGTAAAAATAGGCCAGGAAGCAGTATATGAGGACGTGGCACCTTGTTTCGGATCATCGTAGTGCTGTTGAAATGAATCATTGCTAACCTTAATCAAAGATACTGAAGCGGCATGACCTTACCATGCGTCAACATGACCAGGCTGGGATTTTACCTCTGCACCACCTATTTTCTAGCCCGAACCGCAAAAAGCACGATCGAATTCAATACAAAGGAAGACCATGGGGATTAATTTCAAGGATGCGCTGGGCGTGCATGCCGATGCACTCGCGCTACGCGCCGACCGTACCCGCGTGCTGGCGGCCAATATTGCCAATGAAAATACGCCCGGCTTCCAGGCCATGGACATGGATTTCGGCAGCGCCCTGCAGCAGTTGCAGGATAACGAAGCGGGCCTGCTGTCGACCGATGACGATGCCAGCGCCCTGTACCGCGTGCCCTACCACCCGAGCCGCGACGGCAATACCGTCGAAATCGGCGTCGAGCAGGCGGCGTTCTCGCAAAATGCCACCGACTTCCAGACCAGCCTGACTTTCGTCAACATGAAACTGAAGGGTCTGTCCAAGGCCATTTCCGGACAATAAGGATCAGCATGAGCTTCCAGGATATTTCCAAGATCGCCGGTTCGGCGATGGCGGCGCAGACCGTGCGCCTCAATACCATCGCCAGCAATCTGGCCAATGCCGATTCCGTTGCCGGTTCCGAAGGCGAAACCTACCGCGCACGCAAGCCCGTGTTTGCCGCCGTGATGGATGGTTCCGGTGCCAGCGGCGCCGGCGGACGCGTTCAAGTGCTCGACGTGGTGGAAAGCGATGAGCCGCTGCGCAAGGTATATGAACCGGGCCACCCGATGGCCAATGCCGATGGCATGGTGTTCTACCCCAACGTCAATCAGGTCGCCGAGATGACCGACATGATGTCGGCTTCGCGCGCGTTTGAAACCAATGTCGAAGTTCTGGGCCGCATCAAGTCGATGCAGCAATCGCTCCTCAAATTAGGTGAAGCATAATCCATGGAAACCAATCTCTTTACAAACAACAACAGTGGCGCCAGCAACAACGGCAGCAATGCCGTCAAGTCGCAAGGCAGTGCCACCCAGGATATGTTCACCAAATTGCTGGTCGCGCAGATCAAGAACCAGGATCCGCTCGCGCCCACCGATCCGAGCCAGTTCGTCAATCAATTGACGCAGCAGGCGCAAACGGAAGCGATGCAGAACCTGTCCTCGCTGACCAGCGCCAATGCCAGCGTGCTGCAATCGATGCAAGTGCTGGCCCTGGGCGCGCAAGTGGGTTCCGAAGTGATGGTCAACAGCGAAACGGTGCAGCTCGACAAAAGCAAAGTCAGCGGCAGCATCGCGCTGGCCGCTGGCACCACCAAGACCACCGTGACCCTGACAGGCCTTGACGACAAGGAATACAAGATCGAACTGGGCGCCAAGTCGGCCGGTACCGTTCCCTTCACCATCGACCCCGTCGCGCTGGGCTTGCCTGCCGGCACCTATACCATGGCAGTCACCACCAACGGCACCGAAAAGCCATCGGTCGACATTGCAGGCAAGCTCAACAGCGTGCGCCTGTCGTCCGGCGGCAGCATGATTCTGAGCGTGTCGAACCTGGGCGAAGTCAACCCGGGCGCGATCACCGGCTTTAACGGTAAGACGGCCTGATCCGCTCGCCTCTTCGTTTCCTGAACACTAATCTCGTCCTTCACTAAAGGAAGTCAACATGAGTTTCGACATCGCCCTGTCCGGCATCCAGTCCATCAACCAACAGTTGAACAGCACCAGTAACAATATCGCCAACGCCGGCACCTACGGCTTCAAGAGCAGCCGCGCCAACTTTTCGGCCATGTACGCCGGTTCGCGCGCCACGGGTACGGAAATCGGCTCGCTGACGCAAAGCATGTCGCTCAACGGCGGCGTGCTGAACACGGGCCGCGCGCTCGACGCCGCCATTGACGGCCGCGGCTACTTCGTCTCGCGCGACGCGCAAAACACCATGAGCTACAGCCGCGTCGGCATCTTTTCGGCCAGCAATGAAGGCAAGCTGATCGATGCGAACGGCCGCCTGGTGCAGGGCTATGCCGCCGTCAAGGACAGCACCGCCCTGGGCACCATGGGCGACATGCTGATTCCAACGGGCCAGATTCCCGCCGTGGCGTCGACCAAGCTGGCGTATGCCGCCAACATGTCGTCCGAATGGCCTATCAAGGCCGTGGCCTTCGACAAGACCAACGAACTGAGCTACAACAGCGGCAAGTCCTCGATCCTCTACGATTCGCTGGGCGCCAAGCACTCGCTGGGCCAGTACTTCGTCAAGACGGCGGCGGGCGTGGACGTGCATTACACCTTCGATAACGCCGATGTAACGCCGGTGACGAAGATGACCTTTGACACGAACGGCAAGCTGGTGACGGGCACGTCAGCCACTCCGGTGCTGCCGACGCCGCCTGGCGCGGCACCGATGTCGGTCGCCATCGACTACGCGGGCACGACCCAGTTCGCCGGCGAATCGACCACCTCGACCGACCGCGCCGACGGCTATGCCTCGGGCACCTACACGGGCGTGGAACTGGCCACTGACGGCTCCGTCGTGGCGAAATACACGAACGGCCAGAAGCAAAGCATCGGCGTGATCGCCCTGGCCACCTTCCCCGACGAAGGCGCCTTGACGGCCGTCAACGATACCAGCTGGGTTGCCTCGACCACGTCCGGCACCGCCATGTATGACCGTCCGGGCGTCGGCATGGCCGGCAAACTGGTGACGAGCTCGCTGGAACAGTCGAACGTCGACATCACCTCCGAACTGGTGGGTCTGATGACGTCGCAGCGCAATTACCAGGCGAACTCGAAGGTCATCTCGACCGAGAACGCCATGCTGCAATCGCTGATGCAAGCGCTGTAATCCACGATACGCAAAGGTAAAGAGCAATGGATGCGCTGATTTATACCGCCATGAGCGGGGCCGACCGTGCCCTGCGGGCACAGCAGGTACACGCCAACAACCTGGCCAATATCGAGACGGGCGGCTTTCGCGCCAACCTGGAAGTGTCCACTGCACAGCCGCTGCAAAACGGCTATGGCTACGACGACCGCCACATGACGCAGACACAGTCGAGCGCCGTCGGCACGCGCACGGGCGCCATCAAGGAAACGGGACGCGATCTCGACGTGGCCGTCACGGGCAACGGTTTTCTCGCGGTACAGTGGCAAAACGGCGAAGCCTACACGCGCGCCGGCGCCATGGACCTCGATGAAACGGGCGCGCTGACCCTGAACGGCCGGCCCGTGCTGGGCGAAGGCGGTCCCATCACGATTCCCGAGCACACCAGCCTGTCGATCGGCGCCGATGGCACGATCTCCATTCAGGTGCCGGGTACCGCGCAGATGCAGACCGTCGACAAGCTCAAGCTGGTCAATGCCGAAGCGGGCGAGCTGACCAAGAACGAGGCTGGCCTGATCGTGGCGCGCAGCGGCGAAGACCTGCAAGCCGATCCGACGGTGCGCCTGCGCGACCGCCACCTGGAAGGCAGCAACGTCTCGGCCGTCGAGGAAATGGTCGCCACCATGAGCCTGAACCGCAGTTTCGAGATGCAAATGAAAGTATTCAAGGCCAGCGATTCCATGACGGAATCGGGCAACCGCCTGCTCGCTACCTAAGCGTACCGGGCTCAACGCGACGAAATATTCAAGGAGCAAACCATGAATCCAGCAATGTGGATCAGCAAGACCGGCGTGCAGGCGCAAGATGCAAAACTGCAAGCCATCGCGAATAACCTGGCCAACGTCAACACGGTCGGCTTCAAGCGCGACCGCGTCGTCTTCGAAGACCTGTTTTATCAGGTCGAGCAGCAGCCAGGCACGCAGCGCGCCGACAATACCCTTTCGCCATCGGGCGTACAGCTGGGTAACGGTACCCATATGGTGGGCACGCAAAAGGTGTTTACCACCGGCAGCCTGCAAACGACCAGCCGCGAATTTGACGTCGCCATCACCGGCAACGGCTTTTTGCAAGTACTGCGCCCGAACGGCGAAGCGGCCTACACGCGCGCTGGCCAGCTGGGCATCAATGAAAACGGCGTGATGGTCAACGCCCAGGGCTTGCCGCTGGTGCCGCAGATCACCGTGCCGAACAATGCCACGGCGATCACCATCGGCGAAAACGGCATGGTCACGGCCACCGTGCCGGGCAATGTCAACGGCACCCAGCTGGGCCAGCTGAACCTCTCCAGCTTCATCAATCCGACGGGCTTGCTGGCACTCGGTGAAAACCTGTTCCAGGAAACGGCATCGAGCGGCACGCCGACGGAAGGCCGTCCCGGCGAAGGCGCACTGGGCAAGCTGAAGCAGTTTGCGCTGGAAGGCTCGAACGTGCAGGTGGTCGAAGAGATGGTCGACATGATCGCGGCCCAGCGCACCTATGAAATGAACACCAAGGTGCTGTCGGCCGCCGACAATATGCTGCAATACCTGGCGCAAGCGGCACGCTGATGACAGTCGCCATGAAAGCCACGGCGGCCCTGCTGCTGGTGTTGATGGCCGGTTGCGCAAGCCAGCCAGCCGCGCCGGTGGCCCCCAGCTTTTCCGATACGCCGCTGCCCGTGGCGCCGCGCAGCGTGGCGCGCGGCGGCGTGGGCGGCGGCGTGTTCAATCCCGATGCGGGCCTGGACCTGATCTCGGACAGCCGCGCCTTCCGCGTCGGCGACGTCGTCACGGTAGCCCTGCAGGAAACCACGCAGGCCAGCAAGAAGGCCGGCACCTCGTTCAACAAGGGCTCGTCCGTCGGCGTGAAGGCGGCCAACCTCCTCGGCAAGACCTTGCCGAAGACGGGCATCGACCTGTCGGCCGACCGCAACTTCGCCGGCGACTCGACCAGCACGCAGCAAAATGCCTTGTCCGGCGCCATCACCGTGATCGTGCAGGAAGTGCTGCCGAACGGCTTGCTGCGCGTGCAGGGCGAGAAAACGCTGACCCTGAACCAGGGCGAGGAATTCGTGCGCCTGCGCGGCTACCTGCGCGCGGCCGACATCGATTCGAACAACCAGGTATCGTCCTTGCGCATCGCCAATGCACAGATCGCCTATTCCGGCCAGGGCACCCTGGCCGAAGCCAATACACCGGGCTGGCTGACGCGCTTCTTCGTCGGCCCATGGATGCCGTTTTAAGGTAAGCTCATGAAATTTCGTTCCGCCCTGCCCCTGGCAGCCATGCTGGCCGTGCTCTCCGGCCTTGCCCTGCCCGCCAGCGCCGCGCAAGTGCTGCGCAACCTGGTCAGCATCGAGGGCGTGCGCGACAACCCGCTGATCGGCTACGGCCTCGTCGTCGGCCTGAACGGCAGCGGCGACACCACCCAGGTGAAGTTCTCCAGCCAGTCCGTGGTCAACATGCTCAAGCAGTTCGGCGTGAAGATGCCGGACGGCGCCGAAGCGAAAAGCAAGAACGTCGCCACCGTCATGGTCAGCGCCGTATTTCCTCCAGGATACCGCCGTGGCCAGGCCATCGACGTCACCGTCTCCTCGCTGGGCGATGCGAAAAGCTTGCGCGGCGGCACCTTGCTGCTGACGCAACTGCGCGCGGCCGACAATGAAACGTATGCGCTGGCGCAAGGCAACGTGGTCGTTGGCGGCTTGAACGCCACCGGCAAGAGCGGCTCGTCCGTCACCGTCAACACGCCCACCTCGGGCCGCATTCCCAACGGCGCCAACATCGAGCGCGAGATTCTCAGCGATTTTTCCACCAAGCCTTCCGTCACCCTGAATTTGCGCCACCCGCATTTCGAGACCGCCATCAATATCGTCGAAGCCGTGAACCGCCGCTTCGGCGCCGTCGCCACCACGCGCGACGGCACCAGTGTGGACGTGCTGGCGCCGGAAAACCCGACCCAGCGCGTGGCGTTCATGGCCAAGCTGGAAGCGCTGACCGTCGATGTGGGCGTCGACACGCCGAAAGTGGTCTTCAATTCGCGCACCGGCACCGTGGTCATCGCCGAAGGCTTGCGCGTGAAGGCGGCCGCCGTCACGCACGGCTCGCTGAAAGTGGTCATTTCCGAAAGTTCCAACGTCAGCCAGCCGGCACCGTTCGGCCGCGGCCAGACCACCGTCACGCCGCAGTCGAAGGTCTCCGTCGACCAGGGCAATGGCAATATGTTCAAATGGCCGGCCGGTGCCAAGCTGCAATCGATCATCGACGTGGTCAACAGCCTGGGCGCCTCACCCGATGACATCATGGCAATCTTGCAAGCCCTTGACCAGGCCGGGGCCATCGAAGGCGAACTGGTGGTAATTTGATGATCAATATTAACGACAGCGGCAGCGCCCTGCCCTCGGCGCTCGATGACAAAACCCCCGCCGCGGCCACGCCGGCCGATCCCCGCTATGCGGCCAAGGCCACCGAGGCGGCCGTCAAGTTCGAAGCATTCTTCATCTCGCACATGCTGCGCCAGATGCGTTCGGGCACGCGCGAGATGGCGGGCGAGGACAGCGTCTTCAAGGACCCCATCAACAGCGACATGCTGGAAATGGCCGACAACCTGGTGGCCGACAAGATGGCCGGCCAGCGTGCCTTCGGCATCGCCGACGCCATCCTGCGCCAGCTGCTGCCGGCGGCCAGCGCCCCCGTTTCGGCCAAAAGCACTGTCAAGACCGACAATATTGCAGCGCCGCTTAATAAATCTGTCTGAAACGTCGCCTGTACAAGGTAATAACGATTCACTGCCTGCCCACCCGCACGCGCCACACTCTTCACGAAAGAAAATTGCCCAATGAGCATCATCAGCAATGCATTGTCAGGCAGCATCGCCGCCCAGGCCGCACTGAATGCGGCCAGCCAGAACATCGCCAACCTGCAAACGGCGGGCTATACCCGCCAGGGCGTGCTGCTGTCCTCGCTTGGCGCCGGCGTGGGCGTGCGCTCGGCCGGCAATGGCGTGGAAGTGTCGGCCCTGCTGCGCTTTGCCGATGCTTATAAAAGCCAGCAAATGTGGCGCGCCGCGTCCGACCAGGGCGCCCGTGCGCAGACCCAGCCTTACCTGACGCAGCTCGAGCGCGTGATGGGTGACGACGCCTCCAGCATCAGCAACGGTATCGACGGTTTCTTCAAGTCCCTGAACGCGGCCGCCGTCGACCCGACGTCGACGCCGCTGCGCCAGCAGATCGTCACCTCCGCCGACGCCATGGCGCAACGCTTCAACAGCATCAGCACCGTCATGGGCAACCAGCTGCTGTCGGTGCAGCAGCAACGGTCGGCGATCGTGCCGCAAGCCAATACCACCCTGGCCAACATCGCCGTGCTGAACCAGCGCATCAGCACCTCCGCCGCCTCGGGCACGAATGTGTCATCGCTGATGGATGCGCGCGACCAGCTGATCGATGGCCTGGCCGCGCAAATGGGCATCGACGTGCTTGACCAGCCGGACGGCTCGCGCAATATCGCACTGAAATCGGGCCAGCCGCTGGTCATCGGCAGCCTGGCCGCTACCCTCAGCAGCAACATGACGAGCACGGGCGACCAAACCCTGACCCTCGATTTCGCCAAATCGTCGTACAACCTCGATCCGGTCGCCATCGGCGGCCAGATGGGCGGCCTGGGCGACTTCGAACAAAATACCCTGAAACCGCTGCAGCAGTCGCTGCAAGACATGGCCACCCAGCTAACCAGCAAGGTCAACACGCAGCTGGCCCTGGGCACGACCATGGCCCCGCCTCCCGGCAATAACGGCACCGCCCTGCTGGTCTACGCAAATGGCAAGCTGGGCATTACTCCCGGCTTCAACGCGAAGGACCTGGCCCTGTCGCTGACGGGCGCCGCTGGCGATAGCGGCAACTTGCAGAAATTAATCGACATCAAGAATCAACCGATCAGCGTCAGCTGGGTGGGGAATGTCCTGATGAGCGATGCCGACACCCAGCTGGTCGGCAAGCTGGGCATCTACAGTCAGCAGAACCAGGCCCTGCTGAAGACATCCAATACCGTGCGCGCGCAAGCCGTCGACGACTGGAAATCCACCAGCGGCGTGAATAAGGACGAGGAAGCGATGAACCTGGTCGAATTCCAGAATATGTACCAGGCAAACATGAAAGTCATTTCCGTGGCGAATACCTTGTTTGATGCCACTTTGCAAATGATGGGTTAAGGAGAAGAGCATGCGTGTCGCCAGCAGCCAGTACCAAACGCTGATTAATATTTCTCTTCAGCAAAATCAGGAACGCATCAATTACCTGACCCAGCAGATGTCCTCGGGCTTGCGCATCCAGCTGCCATCGGACGATCCGATCGGCAATGTGCGCATTTCGCGCCTGACGCGCGAGCAAGCCATGGTGACCCAGTACCAGGACAATATCGCGACGGTGAAAGTGCGCCTGCTGAAAAACGAAAACTACCTGTCTAGCATGGTCACCGACATGGGCCAGGCGCGCGACCTGCTGGTATGGGCCGCGGACGGCAGCAATGCGCCGGACGACCTGAAGGCGATGACGCAATCGCTGATCGCCATGCGCGACAGTGTACTGTACACGGCCAACCTGAAGGACCAGGAAGGCCGCTACATGTTTTCCGGCACCGCTACAGACCAGCCCGCAATCAAATTCGATCCGCTGGCAACTGCCGGTTCGCGCTACACCTACATCGGCAATACCGACACGCAGACCGTGGTGGTGGGCAATGGCGTGACGCAGACGGCCAACGTTGATGTGGACAAGCTGCAAGTATGGCTGAACAAGATCGACCAGGTCATCGACACGCTGGGCAAGCCCGGCCTCAGCACCAGCGATCCGGCCGTACGCGGCGCGGTCGTCGCCGCGCTCGATGGCACCGATGATGGGATGGAATTGCTTTCAGGCAAAATCGCCATCTTCGGCGGCGCGCAAAACATCCTCTCCACGCTGTCCGGCAATCTGAGCAACGTCTCGCTGTCGAACGACATGGCCTTGTCAGATCTGAAGAAGACCGACATGGGCGCGGCAGCCATTGACCTGAACGGCTACCAGACGGCGCTGCAGGCCACGTACAAAGCCTATGCCAAGGTGGGTACCATTTCCCTGTTCGATCTTCTCTGACCATCATGCAAATCGTTCAGACCTCCTCCTCTTCCGGCGTCAATGCCAAAGGCGCCGGCACAGCCCGCGTCGTCGATGACGCGTCCGCTACCATCAATGGCAGCACCAGCACGCGCAGCGAGGCGCCGGCGGCGAGGAGTTCGACGGCAAGCCTGAAGCACGGCCTGAACAACTGGGATCACCAGCTGCAGGGAGAAATTTCCAACGCGCAGCAAACGCTCGATTACCTGGAACGCAGCAGCAGCCAGCTGCAGGCGCTGAAAAGCGAGCTGGCGGCCAAGCTGGCCGCGCGCCAGGGCCGTGAGGGGCAAGTGGAAGCGCGCGTGCGCCAGTTCAGCAATACCTGGCGCCAGCGCGCCAGCGCCTCGGCCGGCTCGCTCGACGCGCAGCTCGGCTATACCAGCCCGCAGTCGGCACAGCAACAGTTCAGCATCCGCGGCCTGACCATGGCCAGCCTGCAGGAAGGTCCGCAGGAAGTGCTGGCGTTTTCCGTCGGCGGCGCGAACCAGGCCTTGCGCTCGGTGAATATCGAACCGGGCCTGAGCGAGAGCGAAATCGTGTCCCGCTTCGACCGCGCACTCATGCCGTCAGGCATCGGCGTCAAGCTGGGCGAGAATGGCGAGCTGGTATTCAGCACGTCGGAAGCGGCCTGGGCCAACGTGCGCGACAGCCTGTCCGTGCGCGGCAGCGGCATCCGCTACCCGACCGGCCAGATGAGCCGCGTGCGCACGGATGCGGAACCGGCCGCTATCGCCCCGGAAGAATGGCATACCGACGACGTGGAAGCCTTGCGCGCCACCTTGCAGAAAGTGGTGCAGGCGCTGGCACAGTTGCAGGCGGCGCGCAGCTCCGTCAGCCTGGCGCTGGCGCAAGCGACGGGACGCGTGGCCAAGGCGCAGCCGGTGCAGGCCAGCGTCAGCATGGATACCCTGGCGGAAAATTTCACGCAAAAGGCCAGCCAGCCCGGCTATGAATCGCTGCTGGCGATCAGCTCGGCATTGGTTGGCATCAGCCGCGAACGAGTGGTCGCCCTGCTGGGTTTGCGCTGATCGCGGACGCCCTGCGCTGGCGCAGGGCCTGGCCAATTCATCATCTCCCCTAGCTTCGGGCGGTGGAAATCCGTAAGATGCTGCTTGCGTGCCGGCATGTTGTTTGGAGCGCCAGCACCTGTCATCCACATCCGGAGTTCCCTTGATAAAAACCGCCGCCCGGCTGATCAGTTACGCCCTGCTGGGCAAATCCGACAAGCAGCCCCTCGATATCGCCAAGGTGCGCAAGGTATTAATCTTGCGCAACGACAAGATCGGCGACATGATCGTCACCACGCCATTGCTGCGCGAGCTGAAGAAAAACTACCCGCACTGGCAAATCGACGTGGCCGCCAGCAGCGCCAACCGCGCCGTGCTCGCCGACAATCCGCATGTCAACGAAATCATCATCTGGGACAAGCAGCCGCTGCTGCGCGACTTGCGCACCACCATCGCCGACCTGCGCCGGCGCCGCTATGACGTCATCTTCAATCCCTACAACCGTTTCTCGATTCCCTTGCTGTTACGCATCAAATGGCTGGGCGCGCGCTATCTGACGGGCTTCGCCATTCCCAAGTACGGCAGCTCGACGGCCAAACTGGGCATGTTCGACTATACGGTGCCGTGCGACCGCAGCCGCCACATCCTGCATAGTTTCTTCGCCGCGTTCGGGCAATTTGGCTTGCGCGATATCGACATGCGCTACGAACTGTTCGGCGTGGACGCGCACGCGGCACAGGTCGACACCGCCTGCGACACCCTGCTGCAGAGCCATGAAGGCTTGTTTTGCCTCAATTTCCAGGGCAGCAATGCGCAACGCACGGTCAGCGTGGCCGATGCCCAGCACTGCTGCGCGGCTCTGGCGGCGCGCTACCCGCGCCATGCGCTGCTGGTGATCGCCGCACCGGGCACGGAGGCGCGCGCGGCCGAAATCGTGCACGGCGCCGGCCATGCCAACGTGATGGCCGCGCCGCCCACCGGCCACATCCTGGAGCTGGCGGCCCTGATACGGCGCTGCGAACTGGTGCTCTCGCCCGACACCTCGGTGATCCACCTGGCGTCCGTGTACGACAAGAAAATCGTCGGCTACTATATCCGCACCGACAACTACCGCTGGTTTTATCCCGCCAGCCGCCACTACCGCGTCATCGTGGCGCCCGGCCTGACCCTGGAAGCGGTCAGCACGGACGCTACCCTGGGTGCCATCGACGAGCTGATGGCCGGCGATACGCCGCTGCAAGCCACCGCTCAAGCAGCGGGCTGAGCGGTCAAGAGGGCCGCGAACTGTCCCGCCGGTAACGCGCGGGAAAAGAAATACCCCTGCGCATAATCGCAGCCGGCGGCGCGCAGCAAATCGCGCTGCGACGCCGTTTCCACGCCTTCGGCCACGACTTTCAGCCCCAGCCGCTGCGCCAGCGCAATGAGCGCCTCGCACAGGCCCAATCCGGCATCGTCACGCCCCAACTCGGCGACCAGGGAACGGCCGATCTTGAGCATGTCGATATCGGCCGTTTTCAGGCACGCGAGCGATACCTGGCCGCTGCCGAAATCGTCGAGCGCCAGCGCCAGGCCCATGGCACGGAACTGGCGCAGCCGGTCGACCACCTGGCACGCCTCGTCGAGCAGCACCGCTTCCCTTGTTTCGATGACGATGGCGCCCGGCGCCAGGCCCTGGCGCGCCAGGTGCCCGCCCCAGTCCTGGTACAGCGCGGCGTCGCAACGAAATTCCACGGCCGACTTGTTGATGCTGATCTGGAACGCGGCGCCATGCTCGTCTTGCCACTGCCGTGCCTGGCGCACCACCTGGCGAAACACCCACTCGCCGATATCGATGATCAGACCGTTCGCCTCGGCAAAGGCGATGAAATCGGCGGGCAGCAGCAGGCCGCGCAGCGGATGGCGCCAGCGCAGCAGCGCCTCGGCCCGCTCGACGACGCCATCGCACAGGCGGATGATGGGCTGGTAATGCACTTCGAACTGGTCCTGCGCCAGCGCCAGGCGCATCTCGCGCACCGTGTTGCGGCGCACTTCGGCGGCCTGCTGCACGGCCGGCGTGAAATAGCTGTAGCCGTTGCGCCCCGCGCTCTTGGCCGCATACATCGCCTGGTCGGCATGCCGCAGCAAGCTGTCCGGCGCCTCGCCGTCAGCCGGATACAGCGCCACGCCCACGCTGGCCGACACGTGCGCCGTATCGCCGTCGAGCAAGAAAGGCAGAGCCAGCGCGCCCGTCAACTCCTGCAGCACGCGCTCGATGCCGCCCAGCTGCCTCACGCCGGCCAGGATGACGGTGAATTCATCGCCGCCCAGGCGCGCTACCGTATCGGTGGCGCGCACGCGTTCGCTGATGCGCCGTGCCGCCTGGCGCAGCAGCATGTCGCCCTTCTCGTGGCCCAGGCGGTCATTCACCTGCTTGAAGTGGTCGAGGTCAATGAACAGCAGGGCCAGGCAAGCGCCTTCGCGCCCGGCATGGCACGCCTCGTGCTGCAGCCGGTCGAGAAACATGTGGCGGTTCGGCAAGCCCGTCAACTGATCGAAATTGGCTTGCCGCCAGATGCGCTCGGACGCCGCGCGCTGCGCCGTGATGTCGCTGACCAGCGCCAGCGCACCCAAGTAGGTGCCGCCGGAGTCGAAGATAGGGTTAGTGGCCAGGGTTGCCCACAAGGTGCTGCCGTCACGCCGCAGGAACTTGAACTCATGGCGTTCAGCAATGCCATCCTGGCGCCGCGCAATGTTGCGCTCCAGGATGGCGCGTCCCTCGTCATCCATGAAGGCCGCCAGCGGCTGGCCCAGCATCTCCTCGATCTGGCAGCCCAGCATGTGCGCCATCTTCGGATTGACAAAGCTGGTCAGCGCCTGCGCATCGATTTCCCAGATGCCCTCCTCGGCACTGTGCACGATGCGCCGGAAGCGCTCTTCGCTGCGCTCAAGCGCCGCCAGCTTGCCCTCGGCCTGCTCCAGCACCAGGCGCAGCGCCTGGCCGTTCGGATCGGCGCTGCCCAGCAGGCTGACGGGCAAGCCGGCCGCGCGCGCGCCGGGACGGGACCGCAACGGCAGCTGGATGCGCTCGGGCTCGCTGCTATTGAGCACGCGCTGCACGAACTGCTCGTAATCGTGACGGAACGCCTCGTGGATATAGGAACGGAACAGCACGTGGCCGGGCCGTTCCCGCGGCAGGCCGAGCAATTCGGCCGCCACCAGGTTCATCTGCACGATGACGCCATCGAGACCCAGCACGAAATAAGCGACGGGCGCCAGCAGGTATAAATCGTTGAAATACGCTTGTTCGCGCTCAGCCTTCACCCGTTCCGGGCTGAAAACGCCATCGTCGAGCAGGGGCGCGGCATGCTGCGGCACGCCGTCGTGGCAGCGCGGGGAGGAATCCGGAGCAGGTACCGCTTGCGGTGGTGTGTCCATGGCTGTCCTTTGCACCGCCGCCCAAGCAAACAGGCAGGTGCAGTAGCGAGACTAGCATGCACCACGCGCAGTGTCGAGCGCTGCCTGCCGCAGATAGCGTTTCTGCCACAAGCCCCCTCAGCGGCCCATACTGCGCCGGCGCAAGCCGAAATCATGGCCCACCACCAGCAAGGTGCTGGCCACCAGGCTCGATAGCCCCACGATCAGCTGGATCAGCTTGTCGTCAGGCAAGATCCACAGTGACGAATCCGGCGCCTCGCAGCCCGTCGCAGCACTGATGAGGGGCGCGACCCAGGCCGCGTCCGGCGTCACGTCGAGTATGACGGCGCCGTCGGCGCTGGTCTGCATATAGATATCGCCCCCTTCGGCGAGGGTAAAGCAGATGCCCACGCCCGTTTCCGTGGCGCGGATATTGTCCTGCATGCTGCGGTTATGCTCCTCGATCCATACTTCCACATCATACGGCGTTTCCAGGTGCTGCCACGGAACGGGGCGAAAACGGGGACGCTCGTCCGGGCTGGCCGCCGTGTCGGGAATGTCGGGGATGTTGCTGTCTGCTGCGCCTTGCATGCTCGTTGACCTTTTCTGCGGTGATGTTCTGCGGTGATGCGCGGGAGCGGTTGCCCACCAGCCGCCATTATCCACCGTTCATGGCCAGCATGGTATTGCTGGCGCGCATTCATCAGAAAAACTGACAGCTATCAACTTTTAACATCAGCATACCTGACTTAAAATACGCGCCATCTCTTCTTTACAGGCTTTACATGCAAGGCATCAAACGCAAAATCGTCTATGTCACCGCCTTTGAAATCATCGGCATGGCCATTTCCACGGCCTGGCTGACCCTGCTTTCGGGCGAGTCGCCCACCAGCACGGGCCCGCTGGCGATCATGATCACGACCATCGCCGTGATCTGGAACCTGCTCTACAACACGGCCTTCGAATACTGGGAAATCCGCCAGGTGTCGCGCACGCGCACCGTCTGGCGCCGCATCCTGCATGCGATCGGCTTCCAGATCACGCTGGTGATTTACCTGATCCCGCTGATCGCCTGGTGGCTCAACATCAGCCTGTGGCAAGCCTTCGTGCTGGACTTCGCGCTGATGCTGATCATCCCGTGCTACAGCTTCATCTTCAACTACTTCTTCGACGGCCTGTTCGGCGTGCCGCTGTCGGCGCAGCAGCCCAAGGAAGAGCCCGGCAACGTTCAGGCTGCGTCGTTGAGCAACTGAAGAAAGGACCGCGCCGCCATGCCCAGCGGCCGGTCCTTCATCCACACCAGGTGGATGGGCACGACCAGGCCATTGCCCGTATTTTTGAACGCCACGCGGCGCACCCGCCCCGCCGCCAGGGAATGGGCGATGGCCGAGGCGGCAAAATTGCCCCACCCCAGTCCCGCCTCCACCATCGCCAGCGCCATCGGCAAGCTGTCCGTGCGCCAGTAAGACAAGCCCACCACGGGGCGCGCATCGGCCAGGTCGAGTTCGCGGCTGGCCACGATGATCTGGCGCAAATTCACCAATTCCTCGATATACAGGGGCCGGCCCGCCACGTCGGGCGGATGCTGGGTGGAGATAATCGCCAGCAAGGCGTCGCTGCCCACCAGCTGGAACTGTTCCTCGTGATTGATGCGCCCGCCAGCGAAGGCCATGCAGGCACTGATGCGGCCCCGGTGCAGCATGTCGAGCACATCGTCCTGCGGCGCTGTCAGCACCTCGATGTCGAGCAGCGGATGGCGCTGCGACAGCGCGCGCACGGCGGCCAGAAAAGGCGTATGGTCGAGCTCGGCCGCGATGCCCAGCGAAATGCGGCTTTCCAGACCCTGCGACAATTCCTGCACGTGCAAGTGCAACTGCTTCAGCTGTTCAGCGATCAGGCGCGCATGCGGCAGCAGCGCCAGCGCGGCCGGCGTGGGCACGGCTTCGCGCGCACCCCGGTCGAACAGGGCGATGCCCAGTTCCGCCTCGATGTTGGCCATCGCCATGCTGACGGCGGACGGCGCCCGCCGCAAGGCACGCGCGGCTGACGAAAACGAACCGCCGTCGACGACGGCCAGGAACAGTTCGATGTTATGGCTGGAGAGTTTCATGGAGTGAAAAAGAATGGCACTTTTTGACGCGCCGGCGCTCAAATCGGCAATGACCGAAGTCAACGTGCCTCATCCACTACCCTACCGCGGCGTTGATATGGCGCCGGCCCGGCGTGGGCATTTAGCCCTTCCAGACGCGCTGCAATCCCGTATCCGCATGAATCCAGCCGCCACGCGGACCGGAGCGGTAATAGAAGCCCACGCCGCCCTGCTTGAAGCTGCGCACCAGCGAACCGAGCACTTCCGCGTTCAGATTCGCCACGCGGATGTCGGCGGCGCGGCCCGAGATGTGCAGCGACTGGCGCGCGGCCGGCACGCCCGCTTCGCGCAGGCGGCTGTTCGACTCGGCCGTGCGGTAGCCCGACAGGATCTCCAGCGGCTGCTCGATGCCGTAGCGGGCCACGAACGCTTGCGTACCCCACAGGGTTTCCAGCAGTTTCGGGTCGATGGGCGCCGTCTTCTTGCCGTTCACGTCGCGCAGCAAGTGGCACAGCTCCTGGTAGGCCGAATCGATGACTTCGCCATCTTTCCAGTACAGCAATTTCGCCTTTTCATTGCTGGCCGGGCGCACCACTTCCAGGGTGCGCGGCTTGAGCCAGAATTCCAGGTCCAGCGCCTGCGCATCGAAGATGTCCGGGGGCGGTTCCATCTCCGTGATGGCCTGGCGCGACTGCGAAGTCATCGAACGGTCGACGCTGGCCAGTTGCGTCGGCTGGGGTGGCACGCCCGTGCGCGGCGCGCGCGGCTTGGCGCTGGCCGAAGCCGAGGCGGGAGCGGCCGTGCGCGAAGCGCAGCCGATGAGAGGAGTAGCTACCAGGCCCAGCGCGGCCAGGCCCATACCGTGATGTAGAAAATTTCTGCGCGATGCCATAGTCAGTCCAATTTAACGATGGGAATACTATAGCGTATTGTGCTGCGAAGAAAAACCCTCAATGCCTATCGTGTCGCCCTCATTTCAGCATCAGGCGCCCTGGGCGGCGGCCGCGCTGGCCGCCACGTCGCGGTTTGCCTGCGCCAGCGCCGTCAACGGCTTATCCAATAAATAGCCCTGGGCCACGATGGGCAAGCCCGTGATGGTGGCGACGCGCTGCAGCGCGGCCAGCGCCGCCGGCGTGTCGAGGCGTTTAAAAATAACGCGGATTTTCGCCGCATGGCACACGGTGACGAAGCTGGCAACGGCTTGCTCGTCGCTGAGGTTGCCCGCGTCAAGCTTGAACGCATGCGGGTGCAGACGCTCCAGCATGCCTGTGGCCTCCTGCACGCTGGCCACGTTGATGGCCAGGCGGAAACCGTTGCGTCGGTAATTGTCGGCCACGTAGTTGAGCAGCCAACCCTGGTTCGGCGTCACCGTCGGCAATTGCAGCACGATGCGCTCGATGGGCAAGCCCAGCGCGTCGAGGATGCGCTGGAAGGCGTGGCCGTGATTGCTGCTGACGGCGCTCAGCAGGCGGTCATGCACGTTCAGGTACAGGTCGGACTGCTCCGCTTCGCCCTGGCGAAAGAAATTGATGGCGTGCAGCATGCGGCACAGCCGGTCCAGCTCGACGGATTCGTCGTCGCTGGCCGCGTGATCGAGCAAACGCCACAGCGACAAGCCCTCGTCCGCCTTCGACACGCTGCGCGCCAGGCCCTCGAACGCCACCAGCTTGCCGCTGTCCAGTTCGCGCAGCGGCTGGAAGGCGCTGGTCATGGTGCAATTGAAAAAGCGCCCCAGCGCCCTGCCCTCCCCGTCGAGCCAGACGCTGGTGCCGGCCTGGGTTTGATGCGACAAACGGGCCAGGTAATTTTTCAGGACGGGAAATGCCATACGTGCTCCTTCATCGGGCTGCGCCGGCATCCCGCATGGGGAAGACGACGCCAAAGTGTGCAGAGTAAGGCGGCGCCAAGCAAAGGAGAACGAATGGTTTCGCCATTTGATATGCAGCCAGCACATAAGGGATGCGACAGCCAGCGCATAACGATAGTCGGAAACATTCCTTCCAGCACCCTGCCCCGGCCTTTACTGTGAGCGTGTACCGAGACCATCAGGAAGGGCCGCCATGTGCCAGTTACTCGCAATGAACAGCAGCAAGCCGGCCGCGCTGGGATTTTCCTTTGCCGGTTTTGCCGAACGGGGCGGCCGCACGGACGAGCACCGCGACGGCTGGGGCATCGCCTATCATTCCAGTCGCGGCTGTACCTTGCTGACGGACCACCTGGCGGCCATCGATTCACCGCTGGCCGCCACCGTGCAGCAGCATCCCGTGAAGGCGAAAAACATCGTCGCGCACATCCGCAAGGCCACGCATGGCCGCATCGCACCGGAAAACACCCACCCGTTCGCCCGCGAACTGTGGGGCAAGACCTGGTCCTTCGCCCACAATGGCGACTTGAAAACCTGGCGCCCGCCCGCCAATGCCTACTACCGCGCCAGCGGCGACACGGACAGCGAACAGGCCTTCTGCTACCTGCTGGCCCGCTTGCGCACGCAGTTTCCCGCAGGTGAACCGGCGCGCGCGGCCTTGCGCGCCGCCATCGGCGAGGTGGCGCGTGAGCTTGCCGCGCACGGCAGCTTCAATTTCATCCTGTCGGACGGCGACCTGCTGTTTGCCCACTGTTCCACGCATTTGCACTACGTGATACGCGAATACCCGTTTTCCGTGGCGCAACTGATCGACTGCGAGCGCAGCATCGACTTTCGCCAGCACAACCACCTGGACGACCGCATCGCCGTCATCGCCACGCATCCGCTGACGCAAAACGAAGATTGGCTGGCGTTCGCGCCCGGCGAACTGAAACTGTTTGCCGGCGGCACCTTGCTGCCAGCAAACGATAGCGCGCCGCAAGACGTGTATATCCAGATCAGTTACTGAAGGGAAATATTCAAAGTGAGGGAAAGGCCCGCCGCCGGATGGGCGGGCTGAAGTGCAGGATAGCCGTCAGGCCGAATTGCAGTTGCAAAAGCGCTTGCGCTTGGGGTCGCCGCTAGCGATCCCTGCGGGGTCAATCTGTTTCCAGCAGAAAATCGTTTCCACGCCATACGGCGAACGCACATTGCCCGCCTCAAGATACCCCTGCCTGACGAAAAAGGCCTGGCTGCTGGCCGTGCTGTGCAATTGCAGGGCCTTGATGCCCCACTCGCGCGCCTGCGCTTCCAGTTGTTCCACCAGGGCCTTGCCGCCGCCCTTGCCTTGCGCCTCGGGCAGCAGGTAGCACAGGGCCAGCTTGCCGGCACGCGTCAGCAAGCCGACGCCGACGACGGCGCCCTGCTCGACTGCGACCAGCGAAAAATTGGTAGGCGACGCAAACCAGCACGCCACCATCTGCGGTGTTTTATTGCCCAGCCAGGCTTCCAGGATGGCAGGATCGCCCCGATGATCGAGGCTGCAGCATTCGACGATGGAGCGTCGTAATACGTTGCACGCCTCGAAAGCGTCGGTCGATGTTGCAATACGAATTTCAAGACTCATGTACGCTCACAAAATATTCCAGTTGCCGATGCAGACGGTTTTACCCCTGTATCGCGCCATTCGACTATACACCAAGCGGCGCGATCGGGTTTTTTCGCGCCACGCCACAGGATGGTTTTGCCTATGACGCAATGGCTGCAGACTAAGTGCTGATGCGCATCTTGCCCACGAATGTTTCCAGAAATCGATATCTGTTTTTTAGCGCAAACGGGAATCGAATCTAAGCATATTACGAAAAATTCGTTTCTTTTCCGGCCGGAATTTTAGACTATGACTGTCTATTCTCACAACAAGAGTTCAACATGACCCATTCCAACGCCGTATCGACTGCCGCAGCGACATTCACCCAACGCTCGCGCCGCTGGTTCCTGGCCAGCGCCCTGGCCGCTTCTGCCGCCGCCATGAGCCTGCCCATGAGCGTGTCCGCCGCCGAACCCGTGGTCTTGCTGAACGCTTCGTACGACGTGATGCGCGAATTGTTCAAGGATGTGAATCCCGCGTTTATTGCTGATTGGAAAGCCAAAACGGGCGAAACCATCACCATCAAGCAGTCGCACGGCGGCTCGAGCAAACAGGCGCGCTCCGTCGCCGATGGCCTGGAAGCGTCCGTCGTGACCATGAACCAGGCGAATGACATCGATATCCTCGTCGATCGCGGCCTGGTGGTGGCCGACTGGGCCAAGAAATTCCCGAACAATGCGGCGCCGTTCTACTCCACCATGGTGTACCTGGTGCGCAAAGGCAACCCGAAACACATCAAGGATTGGGACGACCTGGCCAAGCCCGGCATCAAGGTCATCGTGCCGAACCCGAAAACCTCGGGCAACGGCCGCTACACGTATCTGGCAGCCTGGGGTTATGCCGTGAAAAAAGGCGGCAGCGAAGCGCAGGCGCGCGAACTGGTGACCAAGCTGTTCAAGAACGTGCCCGTGCTCGACGGCGGCGGCCGCGGCGCCACCACCACGTTTACCCAGCGTGAAATCGGCGACGTGCTGGTGACGTTCGAAAATGAAGTGCAACTGGTGCGCGCCGAATTCGGCGACAACTTCGAAGTGGTGTATCCAAGCATCTCCATCCTGGCCGAGTCGCCGGTGGCCGTCGTCGACAAGGTGGTCGACCGCCGCGGCGTGCGCAAGGAAGCCACGGCCTACCTGCAATACCTGTACTCGGAAGCGGGACAGGAACTCGTCGCCAAGCACTACCTGCGCCCCCGTTCGGCGGCAGTGGCGAAGAAATACGCGGCCAGCTTCAAGCCGATCAGCCTGTTTACCATCGATGATGTGTTTGGCGGCTGGAAACAGGCGCAAAAGAAACATTTTGACGACGGTGGCGAGTTCGACAAGATTTATCAGAAGTAATCATTCTCATCGACAACCGGGGCTTGCCCCGGTTTTTTTATGGCGGCGTGCCGGCGCCCCACTCCATGGCGCTGAACAGGCTGGCGATCTCGCTGCTGCGGCGCGTGCCCGTCTTGGCCAGGATGGCCTGGATCTGGCTGCGTACGGTACTGATGCGCACGCCGTGGCGCCGCGCATAGTCGGTCGGTTCGACGCCATCGGCCAGCGCCTGCGCCAGCGCCCATTGCGCCGCCGTCAGGCCGCACGGGCGTTCCGCGGCCAGCGGCCACGGCCGCGCCGCGGTGCGGAACAGGGGCCGCAGCACCAGCATCGCCAGGCGCGCGGCATCGCCGCACGCGCCCATCCCCGCCGGAATGGGCAAGGGCAGGATGCCGATTTCCAGCGCGGGCCGGCCCGCGCCATCGGCCAGATACAGGGGCGCGGGGCTGGCGCAGGCCTGGCCCGCGCACACCTGGCGCACGCGCTGGGCCAGCTGCTGCTGCAGCGGGCTGGCGCGCAAGCCCACGCTGCCGCCACGCAGCACGATGGTGGCCGTGGCCGCCACCAGGGCTGGCACCAGCGGCGGGCCGCACAGCAGGCACTGCGCGGCGCGATTCATGAAAACCAGTTGCAGGCATGCATCAACCAGCAAGATGGCACGCGGCAACTCGTCGAGCGCCGCCCAGGCCAGCGCGCCGTGCACCTGGGCCTGCTGCGCCGTGTCGCGCAGGCGGAACACATTCGGCAAGTGGTCGAGCACGCGCTGCAATTGCAGCCGCGTGCGCTTATCGTAGCGCCCTTGCCCCGCCGTCCGGTGCGCCGACAGGATGGTCAGGCCGCTGCCGTCGCTGAGGGTGCCGCTGCAGGAATAGCGCAGGCCCGCGCGCAGATAAAAGTCCTGGAAGTATTCGCTGCGGGCCACGGCCCGCTCGCCGATGTAGTCCTGCATCAGATACATGCGGCCCGGTGCGCCACGCACCAGCACCGTATAGCCGGGGTCGATCGCATGGTAGTAGCGGCGGTAGCCCGCTTCCCAGGCCTGCTCGTCCAGGCCACTGATATGCGCGCGCGACGGCGCCAGGCCCGCCTCGGCCTTCAGGAAACAGCAGGCGACGTCACCGCCCGCCAGCCGCGCGAACGCGCTCAGGGCGGCATCCCACTGCCCAGGCTCCAGTGCCGCCCGGTAAAAAGCGGCAATGACTGGATCGGCGCCGTCATTTTCCATCGTCGGTACGATCACAAAAACACGTCCTGCAGATAACATCCATGCGCACGCGCAAGGGCACACAGCAACGCCATGCCACTAAGACAGCGGCCCTGGCCACAAGTTCCGCGCCCCGCCACGGCAAGTGCCGTGCCGGCATGGCCCGCTTTCCGCATAACCATATGCGCATCGATTCGTGGTCAAACGCGGGCGCGCGCCGTACTCTGGCCATGTCGCGCCGCACGGCGTTTTACGGGCACAAAGGAAATATCATGGCTATCTCGGAAGTGAATGTACGCAACCAGTTTCGTGGCAAGATCAAGGAAATCATCTTTGGCCCCGTGGTCTCGGAAGTGGACGTGGAAACGCCGCACGGCATCGTCACCTCGGTGATCACCTCGCGCTCGATCAAGGACCTGGACTTGAAAGTGGGCAGCGAAGTCATCGCCCTGGTGAAATCGACGGAAGTATCGATCGCCAAGATCCAGTAAGCGTCGCCCACCCACTGACGCCGCGCCCCTTGCCATCCGGCAGCGGCGCGGCGTTTGCATTGCAGGCTAATCGCGAAACAGATACGTAAACGTGCGGCTGACGGGCAGCTTTTCCGTGCTGCCACGCACCAGTACCTGCATGCGCTCGGCGTCGATGCGTTCGGCCGCCTCGATGGCTTTCACGTTGACCATGGTGCCGCGGTGGATTTGCCAGAACTGTTCCGGATCGAGCCCGCCCAGCAAATCCTTCAGCGGCGTGCGCACCAGCGCTTCCGAGCCGGCCAGCACCACGCGCGTGTATTTGGTGTCGGCCTGGAAGAACAGCACGTCGTCGATGTCGATCAGGCGGATCTGCTTGCCCACGCTGGCCTTGATCCATTTCAACTTGTCGCGCGGCGGCGCCGGCAAGGCGGCGCGCAGCGACTGCAATAAATTGGCCATGTCGGCCGGCTGCGCACCGAGCTTGTCGCGCAGCCGGGCCAGCGCCCGCTGCAGCCGCTCGGCCTGCACGGGTTTCAACAGATAATCGACGGCGCCCGCGTCGAAGGCATCGACGGCGTACTGGTCGTAGGCCGTGACGAACACCACGTGGGCGCGCTTGCCGATGCGCTCGGCCACTTCCAGGCCCGACAGGCCAGGCATGCGGATGTCGAGGAAGACCACGTCCGGCTCGTGCTCAAGGAAACCGTCCCAGGCGTCGTTGCCGTTTTCCGCCACCAGCACGACTTGCGCCTCGGGCCAGGCTTGCGCCAGCAGCATTTGCAGGCGCTCGCGCATCAGGGGTTCGTCTTCGGCGATCAGGATGGAAGTGTTCATGCGGCGGGTTCCTTCAGGCTGGATGCAATGTTAATGGACAACACTATTTCAGCGATCACGCCGCCTTCTTCGCCGTCGCGCAGGCTCAGGCTGGCAGACGGATCGGACAGCAACAGCCGGCTGCGCACGTTTTCCAGACCCAGGCCGCCTCCGGGTACGCTGCCCGCACCGCTTGCCGGCAAGCCCATGCCCGTATCCTGCACGCGCAGGCACAGCATGCCGCCCACCCGCAGCGCCGAGAGGCGGATCTCGCCACCGCGCAACGATGGTTCAATACCGTGCTTGATGGCATTTTCCGCCAGGGTCAGCAAGATCATGCTGGGTATCGTCGCGTGCGCAAACTCGGCCGGCAAGTCCAGCGCATAGCGCAGGCGCGAGCCCATGCGCGCCTGCATCACGCGCAAATACGCGGCCACCATGTCGAACTCGCTTTGCAAGGGCACTTGCTCGCTGCGCATCTCCGCCAGGCTGGCGCGCAGGAAGGCGATCAGGTCAGCCGTCAGCGCCGCTGCCCTGGGCGCGCCCTGCTCGGCCAGCTGCTGCACGGCGCCCAGGGTATTGAACAGGAAATGTGGCTCGATCTGCGCGCGCAGCAGGCGCAGCTGAGATTCGCTCAGTTCGCGCGCCAGTCGGTCGCGCTCGGCATCCTGCTGCAGCTGCACCGTCAGCGCTTCGTATTGCCGGTTGCGCCAGCTGGTCACGATCGCCAGCGGCACCATGTAAAACAAACCGGCCACCAGCAAGGCGATGCCGCCCACGCGCAGCAAGCGCTCGAAGGCCATGCCCATGGAACCGGTATCGCTCCAACCGGCCAGCAGCACGCCAGCCGCTACCCCTGCCGCGCAGGTCGAGACGATCAGCAAGAGTCTCTTGAACTTGTTGCGCACGGAACTGCGGTAATTGAACCAGACGCCCACCAGACCCCACGCCAGCGCAAAACCCAGGCCGTTACTGAAAGCCAGGGCCTTGAGCAATTCGAATCTGGCCGGCAGCAGCAGGTGCAGGGCGAGGCCGATGGCGCTGAACAGCAGCATCAGCTTGAACGCGGCAATATAGAAACCGGCGCCGCGGTACTTGAGCAGGAAATCATGCAATTGCTGGCGCTCTATCGGCGTCAGCTTGACCAGCTTCATGGCGACGTAGCGGCGCACTCTACCCTGGACCTGCTCCGCCAGCTCGGGATGTTTCAGCACACGCAGCGTTTCTTCGTCGATGCTGCGGTACCAGTCCGTATATTTTTTTAACACGATGCGTTCTCCGTGGTCCGTGATTCAGGCATGAACGCAGTCTACGGCGCCCCAGTTGCGGGGCATAGCGCGGGGCGACGAAGCACGAAGGGGCAGGCATCAACGACGAAGCGCGCGGCGCCTGCCGGACCATGGCTGCCAATATTGCTGAAATAATACGAAGTTTCCAGGACGAAATCAATAATTGCCCAACAATTTTCACTACGGCAAGAATAGCCCCATTTATTTGCCAAATTGGCCGCAACGCCGCCTGTCGCGGGCTTGTACCGTAGACATCGCTTGATCTTTAATGGTATTGTTTAAACTTGGCAAATATTGCCTCCGAGATACACGCCGCGTCCCCGCGCGGCCCCGTTCCGGATTTGCGCGCAGCGCCCTTGATGGCGCCCCAAAACTGCTTTCCCACATACAAATCCCATGCTCAAAAAAATGTTCGCCGCGGTGCTGATGACGCTTTCGACAGCGGCCATCGCCGTGCCCTTCGGTTCCCAGTCGATCCTGGTAGTCGAAGACGGCACAGGCAAAATCTTGCTTGAAAAAAATTCCAACGTAGTGGTGCCCATCGCCTCGCTGACCAAGCTCATGACTGCCATGGTCGTGCTCGACTCCAAGGCGAATATGCAGGAAGAGATCAGCATCGACCGCGAGGATGTCGACACCTTGAAACACAGCACCTCGCGCGTGCCCGTGGGCGCTACCCTGAGCCGCCACGACGTGCTGCAGCTGGCGCTGATGTCGTCCGACAACCGCGCCGCCGCCTCGCTGGCGCGCACCTTCCCCGGCGGCCCGACGGCGTTCGCCGTGGCCGTCAACGCCAAGATCAAGGCCCTGGGCATGCGCCAGACCGTCATCGAAGAGCCGACAGGCTTGTCGCCGAACAACCAGTCAACGGCAGCGGACCTCGTCAAGATGGCCGTGGCCGCCTCGCGCTACCCGGAAATCAGCCGCATCACCACCGATTCGAAGGACATCATCCAGATCAAGGGCCGCGACGTGGAATACCACAACACGAACCGCCTGGTGGGTGCCAAGGGCTGGGATATCGGCCTGTCGAAGACCGGTTACACGAATGAAGCGGGGCGTTGCCTGATCATGCGCATCAAGTCGGCCGGCAAGTTTGCCACCATGATCCTGCTCAACGCACGCGCCAACTCCGTGCGCGCCATGGACGCCGTCAACATCCGCCGCATGCTGGCGGCCGAGAACGGCATCGAAGAGCCGAAGGTGATGCGCGCCTCCGTCAGCCGGCACAAGAAGGCACCGGCGAAACCGAGCAAGCGCCGCCGCGCCAAGTAACTATTTCGCTTGCCGGTTGGTCATGATGACGCCGGCTATCGTCACCGCGCCGCCCACCAGCATCGAGGCGAGCACGGGCTCGCCCAGCAGCACCGCCGCCAGCACGATGCCGAACACGGGCACGAGGTTGTTGAACACGGCCGTGCGCGACGGTCCCAGCGCTTTGACGCCCTCGTAATACCAGACAAAGCCGATCACCGTGCCGAACACGCCCAGGTAGCCGATGGCTGCCCACACTTGCCAGCCAAAGCTGTGCCATGGCACCGTCGGGAACTCCACCACCGCCCCCACCAGCAAAAAGGCCAGGCCCCACATCGCGGCATATGTGGTGGCGGCGATCGGGCTCAAGCCCTTCAGCGCGACCCTGCCGATCAGGGTATAGGCGGCCCAGCTGGAAATGCCGCAAAACATGAATACTTCGCCCATGCCGATGCCGCCGCCCGTGCCGTGCAGCACGCCGGAGAGATCGCCGCGCGTGATGACGATGGCCGTACCGCAAAACGCCAGCATGATACCCAGCCACTTGAAGGAACCGAGCCGTTCGCGGAACAGCATGGCCGAGGCCAATGCCGTGACGATGGGGTTCAGGGCCACGAACAGTGCCGTGCGCCCGGCCGGCATGCGCGACAGGGCCGCCAGGAAGCACAGGTTATATAAAAAGATGCCCGTCAGGCCCAGCGCCGCCGTCGTCATCAGCTGCTTGCGGTCCAGGCGCGGCAAGCCGCCTTCCAGTTTCCACGCCAGCACGACAAGCAGCAGCACGGCCACGCCAAAGCGCCCGCTGGCGGCCGTCATCGGTGGCATCTGCTGCGCCAGCACGCGTCCCGCGATAAAGGTACCGCCCCAGAACAGGGCGACGAAAATCAGCTTGATGTAGACGAGCGGCGACTGCACGGCGAGCAGCGGCGAAGGAGGTGCGGCGGTAGTAGGCATGGAAAGTCCGGTGATGCCGCTTGCGCGGCGGGTAGTGTCCATATATATTAATACTAATATCAACTCATGAAATAATGAGTAAATACTCATATAACAGGAAAGCCACAGCATGACCTTCACGCAACTGGAAATCTTTACCCTGGTGGCCGAACTGCACGGCTTTTCCGCCGCCGCCGCGCAGCTGGGCATCAGCCAGTCGGCCGTCTCGCATGCCTTGAAGGCGCTGGAAAAGGAAATGGGCGTGGACCTCATCGTGCGCCACCAGGCCTCGGCCGAGCTGACGGACGTGGGCCGCCAGCTGCTGCTGCGCGCGCGCGAAATCCTCGGCTTGTCGGAAGCCATGCGCCAGGAAGCGGCCGATGTGCTGGGCCAGCGCCAGGGCAGCCTGCGCATCGGCTCGTTCGGCCCCACCTCGTCGTTGAATCTGCTGCCGGCCATCACGGCGCAATTCCGCCTGCGCTATCCGGGCATCACCCTGCGCATCGACGAAGGCGCTGACCACGAGGTGGTGCAATGGATACGCGAACGCCGCGTCGACGTCGGCTTCGTCGTGCTGCCCGACGAGCGCTTCGATACGGCGCCGCTGGTGGAAGACCAGATGATGGCGCTGGTGCCGCGCAGCCACCCGCTGGCCAGCGAAACGGCCATCACCCTGGCGCAGCTGTGCGAAGGGCCGTTCATCATGTCCGAGGCGGGCTGCGCCTGCCTGATCGAACCGCTGTTCGCCAACGCGGGCTTGCAGCCCAATGTCCCCTACCGCATCAGCCAGGTGATCACCATCCTCGACATGGTCAGCCGCGGCGACGGCCTGTCCATCGTCGCCGAACTGGCCCTGCCGCAGCGCCTGCGCGAACAGTATCCGGAGCTGGTCGCCCTGCCGTTACATCCGCCCGTCAGCCGCAAGGTGGGCCTGGCCGTGCGCGACCGGCGCCAGAACACGCCGGCCACCAACGCTTTTTTTGCGGTGGCGAAACAGATGGCGCCGACCCTGGCGCCCCGGCGCGCCTAGAACGTTTCCCACTCGTCGCTGCGCTCGGGCTTGGCGACGGGCGCTTTTGCGGGGCGGCTGGCGAGGCGCGGCGCGACGGCTGCCCGCGCCACGGGCCGGACTGGCTGCGGCTGCGGTTTCTGCTGCTGCGCTGCTTGCCCTTCATCGAGCTTGAACACGCCTACCACCTGCGCCAGGGTGCTGGCCTGGTCTTGCAGGCTTTCCGCCGCGGCGGCCGCCTGTTCCACCAGGGCCGCATTCTGCTGCGTCACCTGGTCCATTTGTGCAATCGCCTGGTTGACCTGCTCGATGCCGGAACTCTGCTCGACGCTGGCGGCCGTGATCTCGCCCATGATGTCGGTGACGCGGCACACGCTGTCGACGATTTCCTGCATCGTCGCGCCGGCCTCGTCGACCAGGCGCGCGCCTGAATCGACCTTGCCCACCGAATCGTCGATCAGCAGCTTGATTTCCTTCGCTGCGCCAGCGGAGCGTTGCGCCAGGCTGCGCACTTCCGTCGCCACCACGGCAAAGCCGCGTCCCTGCTCGCCCGCGCGCGCCGCTTCCACGGCCGCGTTCAAGGCCAGGATATTCGTCTGGAAGGCGATGCCGTCGATGACGCTGATGATGTCGACGATCTTCTTCGACGAGTCATTGATCGAGGCCATGGTCTCGACCACCTGCGCCACCACTTGCCCGCCCTTGCTGGCCACGCCGGACGCCGATTGCGCCATCTGGTTGGCCTGGCGCGCATTGTCGGCATTCTGTTTCACGGTGGAAGTCAGCTCCTCCATCGAGGCGGCCGTTTCTTCCAGCGAACTGGCTTGCTGTTCCGTGCGCGACGACAGGTCCTGGTTGCCGGCGGCGATTTCCGACGACGACACCTTGACCGATTCGCTGGCCGTGCGGATTTTCACCAGCACGGCGGCGATCTTGTCGATGAAGCGGTTGAAGGCGTCCGCGATCTGCGCCAGTTCATCCACGCCGGAAGCGTCGAGGCGGCGCGTCAGGTCGCCTTCGCCGGAAGCGATATCGTCGAGCGCATCGCGCACCAGTTCCAGGCGCTTGAGCATTTTAAAGACCAGCAGCGACAGCAGCACCGCCGCCGCGCCGGCCAGCAGCACGGCCGTGACGGTCGCCGTCGTCAGCATCGTCTGCAAGGCTTGCATGGCTTCCTGCTGGTCCAGCACCACGGCCAGCAGCCAATCGGTGCCCGCCACGCGCGTGACGTACAGCTTGCCGTCGCGCTCGTTCAGGCGCACGGCATCGCTCGTGCGCGTGCTTTCCAGCCGGTTGACCTGCGCGGCCGACAGCGCCGCATCGATTTTGGCCAGTGGCTGCAGGCTCAGTTCCTTGTCGGCATGGGCGATAATGGTGCCTTCCTGGTCGACCAGGAAGGCAAAACTGTGCGGCGTGGGCTTGATCGCCACCACATTGGCGATCACCGTATCGAGCAGCACGTCTGCCCCCGCCACGCCCAGCAACGCCTGTTTCGGGCCGACGGGCGCCGTAAACGACACCACCAGCTTGTGACTGGCCGCGTCCACGTACGGCGGCGTCAGCATCGGCACGCCCGCCTTGACGGTGTCCGTGTACCAGGCGCGCGCCGTCGGGTCGAAATCGGCCGGGCGCCCCGGATGGGTAAATACGGAGCGCTTGTCCGCATAGCCGATGAACACTTCCGCAAAATCGCCGGCCTTTTCGGCGATCTGGAAAGCGCGCAGCGGATCGGGCGTCTCGGCCGACATGACGACCGACGCCATGACCTTTTTCTTGCCATCGACCCATTGCGCCAGCACGGCGGACTGGCTGTACAGCAGCTGCTGCATCTGCTGGTCAGCCGAGGCCAGCATGCTGTTGCGCGTGGTGATGTAATTGGCGACCGACAAGGCCAGCATGGACAACACGACGATGGAAACGCAAATCAGCACCAGACGCGTGCGCAACGATGAAAACATGGTGTACTCCTTTGTGGTGATTTTTATGGTGTGAATCAGCGGCCTTGCCACGCACACTCGCTGTTATTTTTACATAAAAATCGGAACATTATTGTTCAATATTCGGAATAATGAATGTTTATTACATCAAAGCAACACCATCGACTATTGACGCTCCAGCATGATTGCCTCATAGTTAATTTTTTCAAAGGAGCTCCCATGCGCTTGCACCACCTCATCCTGGCTTGCGCCAGTTTCGCCGCCTCCAGCGCCTTCGCCTCACCGCAAGCGCCCGTGCAGGGTGCAGACTATCTGGTGCTGGCCACGCCGCAACCGGTGCAGGCGGCGCCGGGCAAGGTGGAAGTGATCGAATTTTTCATGTATCACTGCCCCGCCTGCAATGCGTTCGAGCCGAGCCTGGCGCGCTGGGTCAAGGAAAATGCTGCCACGGTGTCGTTCCGCCGCATCCATTTGCCGCACACGCCGGATAATGATCCGGAAGCGCATCTGTTCCTGACTCTGGAAGCGTTGAAGAAGGAAGAGGCGCTGCACGCGCAAGTCATGCACACCTGGCATATGGAACGCAAGCGCCTGGCCAGCGACAGGGACAACCTCGACTGGGCGCTGAAAAATGGCCTGGACAAGGCCGCCTTCGAAGGCGCCTACCAGTCGTTTGGCGTGCAGACCAAGCTGAAAAATCTGCCCCGCCTGGCCGCCGCCTACCAGGTCGACAGCACGCCCACCCTGATCGTAGGCGGGCGCTACCTGACCAATCCCTCGATGGTCGCCGGCGCCAATCCGGGCTTGCCGCGCCAGGGCGTGGAGCAAGCCACCCTGCAAGTAGTGCAGGCGCTGGTGGCCAAGGCGAAGCTGGCGAAGTAACTCAGCCGATCAAGCCACGCAGCCCGCTGGCGCGCTGCGTGCGGCGCAGAATCGCGTCGAACAGCACGGCCTGCGTGGGCGAGACCAGGGTAAAGAAGTCACGCGCACGCGTGATGCCCGTGTAGACCAGTTCGCGCGCCAGCATGGCGCCGCCCTCCTGCGGCAGCACCAGCACCGTGTGGCGAAATTCCGAGCCCTGCGACTTGTGCACCGTCATGGCGAACGCCGTTTCCACGTGGCGCAAACGCGTGGCCAGCACGCTGCGCACATGCTCGCCTTCCAAAAAATACACGCGCAGGGAACCGGGCCGCGCCGGGTCGCGCAGGGTCAGGCCGATGTCGCCATTGAACACGCCCGTGCCATAGTCGTTACGCGTGACCATCACGGGGCGGCCCACATACCATTCGCTGCGGCGTATTAAGCCTTCCTTTTCCAGCCGCAGTTCGATGGCCGTGTTCAGCCCCGCCACGCCCCACTCGCCTTCGCGCACGGCGCACAGGATGCGGAACGCTTCAAATGCGTGCAGCACGGCGCGCACCCAGTCGTCATGCTGCGCGTACGCCGCCTCGCCGGCATTGACCAGTTGCAGATAAGGCTGATACCCGCCGGGCGCATCCACGCGCCCGCACAAGGCCAGGCGCAGCACGTCTTCCTGCTGCGCCGGCACGCTCCACGCCAGCTGGCCGCCGCTATCGCTGGCGAAGCAGGCCTTGGCCAGATCGGGCCTGCCGCCATTCACGGCCAGCGCCAGCTCGCCTATCGGGCCGCTGAAGCGGTGGCTGTGGCGCAGCATCACCGTCTGCTGCGCCAGCGCGCCGGCCGCTCCCGCGAAGGCGGGCGGAATGGCCACGCCGCTGGCCGCCTGCGCATACGCGATGGTGGCCTCCGTGTAGCCGCCCGCCTGCGCATCGTGGCACAAGTCGCCCAGCACGGCGCCCGCTTCCACCGACGCCAGTTGATCCTTGTCGCCCAGCAGGATCAAGATGGCCGTCGGCGGCAAGGCGTCGAGCACCGAGGCCATCATCTCCAGGTGCACCATCGATGCTTCATCGACGATCAGCACGTCGACGTCAAGCGGATTGCCCGCGTGGTGGGCAAAGGCGCGCGTGTCGGGCCGCGCGCCGAGCAAGCTATGCAGGGTGCGCGCCGCGCCCATGCGCCGCGCCAGTTCCAGCAGTGGCAAGGCTTCCCCGACCTTTTCCGCCAGGCCGCTCAAGGCCTTGTCGATCGACTGCTTCAGGCGCGCGGCCGCCTTGCCGGTCGGCGCGGCCAGCGCGATGCGCAACTGCTCCGGCTGCGGCGAGACGGCAAACAGCAGGGTCAACAGGCTCGCCACCGTGTACGTCTTGCCCGTGCCGGGACCGCCCGTGATAATGGCCACCTTGCCGCGCAGGGCGATGGCGCACGCCACCTTTTGCCAGTCAGGGCCAGCGTCCTGCGTGGGCTGGTCGAACAGGATGTCGAGCCATTGCCGCACCTGTGCCAGCGGCGGATTAGTCAAACTCTGCGCGCGGACGGCAATTTTCTCGCCCACCAGGGTCTCGTCGCGCCAGTAGCGGCGCAAATACAGACGGTCGCCGTCGAGCACCAGCGGCTGGCGCACATCGGGCGCGCCCACCTGCCACACTTGCGGCGCGCCGGCCAGCAGCGCGCGCCAGCCGTCGACGCTGTCGGGCAGCGGCCCGGAAACGGCCAGCACGGCATGCCACAGCTCCTCGCTCCAGCCCAGCAGCTGCGACGGTTCGCTGGCAAGGTCGGCCAGCATCAGACAGCTATGCCCCCGCCCCTCCAGCTCGGACAGCACCACGCAGGCCACGGCCACGGCGGCGGCATCCGGCGCCTGCTCGTCCAGGCTGGCGATGAAGCGGGCAAAGGCGGCGCTCAGACGGCGCAAATGGCCATCCCCGGCAACGCCGTCGATGTGGCCGAACAAGGCATTCATTTGCTCACTATGCTGCATGATGTTCCGCTTCTTCAGATAACAGTTGATCGAGGCCGTCCAGCAGTTCCAGCTGCGGCGCCAGCCAGTAGCAGCCATGCGTGTCCGCATTCGCGATGCCGCGCAGGAACAGGAAGATGGCGCCGCCCAGGTGCTCGGCCGGATCATACGCGTCGCCGAGCCGGCTTTTCAGCAGCCGGTGCAGGGCCAGCATGTAGATGGCGCCCTGGATATCGTAGCGGTGCTGCGCCATGCCGGCCGCCAGCGCGGCCGTGTGGTAGGCAGCGTCGTTGGCGCCGAGCGCATTCGACTTGTAGTCGAGCACCCAATAGCGGCCATCCTGTTCGATGACCAGGTCGGCAAAACCTTTGAGCATGCCGTGCAGCTGGCGCCGCGGCAGCACGGGACGCGGCGCGCCGCCCAACAGCAAGCGCGTGCACAGCTGATCGAGCGCTGCGGTGGACAAATGCTCGCTGGGGAACCAGAACTCCATCTCGGACAGGGTGCTATCGAACTGCGACAGCGAGGCATCGAGCAGCGGCAGCGGCGTGACGGCGATTTCCCTGAGCCAGGCGATGGCGTCTTCCTGGCGGTGGCCCCAGCCCGCCCGCTCGCAGCGCGCCGCCAGGCGCGTGTCGAAATTGGCATCGTGGACGCAATCAAAACCTTCGCCGCCCATCCACTCGAGCTGCTCGTGCAGGAAATTGCCGGGCACGGAACCGCGCGGGAAGCGGTGCCATGGCGCGTCGCCCATGTGCATCGGCGAGACCACGGCCACAGCCGTGCCGTCTTCCAGCAAGGTTTCTTCCAGCGCCCGCTGCGGCACGTGCGCGGCCGCCACGGCGCCGATCTGCCGCGTCAGCGAGGTAAAACTGCCCACCGACCAGTCGCGTTCGAACTCGCCCACGAACACGGGCGCGGGCCGCAAGGCGGGACGCCGCTCGACCCGGTCCAGTACCGTGCAGGCATCGGGCTGCGCCAGGGAGCCCACATAGATGGCGTCGCAATCGCCCGCCACCTGCTGCCAGCGCAGCAGCAACTGCTCCGCCGGCAGCTTGTCGCCGCCCGTCAGCAGATAACCGAGCGCCGATTCGTGCAGGGTATTCTCGCCCGCCTTGCGCGCCGCCTGGGCGGCCACGCCCAGCCATAGGAAGTGGCGCGCGCGCGTCAGCGCCACGTACAGCAGGCGCAAGTCTTCCTCGATGCGCGCTTCTTCGACCGCAGCCATGGCTTCGTCGGACAGCGACAGGTCGAGGCGGCGTTCGCCATTGTCCCCCGCATAGTCGAAGAAGCTGCGGTTGCGTTTATCCACCTTGCGCGCCGTAACAGCGAACGGCAGATACACGAGCGGGTATTCGAGGCCCTTGGATTTATGCACGGTGATGACCTTCACCAGCTCCGCATCGCTTTCCAGGCGCAGCACGCGCTCGTCGCCACCCTCGCCTTCACCGGCGATCTGCTCGGCCAGCCAGCGTATCAGCGCCTGCTCGCCATCGAGCTGGCGGCTGGCCGATTGCAGCAGTTCGGCCAGGTGCAGCAGATTCGTCAGCCGCCGCTCGCCGCCCGTCTGCTGCAGCAGCATGGCGGGCAGCTGCAATTCGTGGATGAAGCGGCGCAGCATGGCCAGCACGCCCTGGCGCTGCCAGATCAAATGCAGGGTCTTCAGTTGCTCGACGCGGCGCTCCCACTCCAGTTCGTCGCTCGACAGGCGCGCCAGCTCGCCCAGCGACAGGCCGATGGTGCGCGTGGCAAACGCGGCGCGCGCCAGTCCCCCGTCAAGGGGGTTGGCCAGCGCCGCCAGCCAGCGCAGCACATCTTGCGCTTCCTCGCTGTCGACGACAGAATCCTTGTCGGACAGGTAGACGCTGGCGACCCGGCGGCGCGCCAGCGCGCGGCGGATGGCTGCTGCTTCCTTGCGGTCGCGCACGAGGATGGCGACGTCGGCCGGCTGCAAGCGCGTAAAACCGTCGGGGCCATCGAAGCCCGCCTGTGTGTCGCCCAGCATGGCGACGATGTGCTCCGCGCAATGCTGCGCGAAATACTCGCGGTAGCTGTCGCCGCGCAGTCCTGCATCGCTGGCGCAGGCGGCCAGCAGGGCCGGCAGCGGGCCGCCGGCGTTCACCAGGTGCTCGGACCGGCCCTTGGCATCGACGGCCTCGAACGGCAGCGGATTCTCGTCCCCTTTACGGTAGCGGAAGGCGCCAGCCGGCACCTCGGCGCGCTCGGCGTGCAGGAACAGCTGGTTGACAGCCGCCACCAGCGGCGCCGTCGAGCGGTAGTTGGTGCCCAGCTGGTAGTGGCGGCCTGCGGTGGCGCGCCGCGCCGCCAGGTAACTCTGGATGTCGGCGCCGCGAAAGCCGTAAATCGACTGCTTCGGGTCGCCGATCAGGAACAGGCCTTGCGCCGGGTCGTTGTCGGCAATGCGGTACAGCAGATTGAAGATCTGGTACTGCGCCGGTGCCGTATCCTGGAATTCATCGACCATCGCCAGCGGGTATTGATCGACGATGCGCTGGCGCAGGGCTGCGCCATTTTCGCCCGCCAGCGCGTCGTGCAGGCGCTGCAGCATGTCGGCAAAGCCGAACTGGCGCGACTGGCGTTTTAACTGATCCATGCGCCGCGCAATGGCCGCCGCCGCATGCAGGTGCAGCTTGTGCCCCAGCGGCGTAATTCCCGCCAGGGCGATCCCCAGCGCCTCGGTATGCTCGAAGCACTCGGGCACCTGGGCCGTGAAACTCTTGGCAAACGCATCCTCGATGCCGAACGGCGTCAAGCGCTCCCACGCCTTGGCCGTGATGGCCGGCAGCAGCAACAGCGGGTCCTGTGCCCACTTGCGCAAGCCGTCGAACCACTTCGCCAGGTTGTCCGGCTTCATCTTGACGCCGTTAAAACACTTGGGATTGGCGGCGCGATGGTCGTTGATCCACGCGGCCATCTGCTCCGTGCGTTCGACCCAGCCTGCCTTCAGGTTGGCCAGCTGCGCGGCCAGCGCCCGCTGTTCGCGCGCGATCAGTGCCGACAACGGTTCTTCGTGCGCCATGCCCATGATGTCCGCGCGGCGCGCCAGCTCGCGCGCGCCTTTCTTCAGCGCCCCCACGTCGGGCCAGCAGGCCAGCAGCACGTCGAGCGCCTGCGGCGGCAAGGGATAGACTTGCTGGCGCCAGTAATCGTGGGCCGCATCCTCGAACAGGGCTTGCTCGTCGCTGACCAGTTCTTCGTCGAACAGGCTGCCGCTGTCGAACGCGTGCTCGCGCAGCATGCGCTGGCACCACGCATCGATGGTGAAGATCGCCGCTTCATCCATCGTCTCGGCGGCCAGCATCAGCCGGTGCGCGGCCTTTTGCCGTTCGCTTTCGTCCGGATAAGATTCCAGCAATGCGTCGAGAAACGGGTCGCTGCCACCGGACTCGTGGCGGAAATAGGCGGCCGCCTCGATCAGGCGCTCGCGCACGCGGTTCGACAATTCGCGCGTGGCGGCGCGCGTAAACGTCATCACCAAAATGTCCGCCGGCAGCAGCGGACGCGTAAAGCGGCTGTCGTCGTCGCCGTGCCCCAGCACGAGACGCACATACAGCGCGGCAATGGTCCAGGTCTTGCCGGTGCCGGCCGAGGCTTCGATCAGGCGCGAGCCGTGCAGCGGGAACGCCAGGGGGTTGAGCAGATGGCTCGTCATTGTTCTTCTCCCGCGCCATCATCGGGCGCGCTGATCGGGTCGATCGTGATATGTTGTTGCAGCCAGTCGGCCAGCGGGCCATACAGCTCGCGCGTGCAGTCTTCCCATGCTTCCTCAAGAGCCAGCGCGGAAAACTCGGGCCACAGGCGCGCCAGGCACAGTTCATCGCGCTCGCCAGACAGTTCAAAGCCGCCATCGTAGACGGCGCGCGGGTCGCCCTGCTGCACCAGCGCCAGGCCCGTCTTGCACGCCGTGGGCAGCGGATGGTTCATGCCTTCGCGCCACAGTGCCAGTAAGGTGGCCAGCGCATCGCGCGACACGGCGGGATCGAGCGGCGCCATGCTGACGATGGCGTCGCGCGCCACCAGATAGCCGGTGACGGGAAAGCCGAGGGCGGCGGCGGCCAGCTGGCGCAGCCACATCAGCATCAGCTTGTCGCCGCGCGCCAGGCCGCTCTTGTCCGTCACCTTCGAGGAAATCTGCATCAGCCAGGCCGTCTCCTGCCCGTTGCTGCACAATTTATCGAGCCAGTCGTCGATCTGCAGCTCACCGAAGGGCAAATTGATGGCGCGCTTGTCGGCCGCCAGCGGGAACGAGGCGCGCAAGGACAGCCACGCGCTGCGCACGGGCACCAGCGCCTCGACCAGCTGCGCCTGCACCTGCTGGCCGATCAGGCCGATGGGCAGCACGCCTTCGCGCGCCAGCTTCTGCGCGCGCGCTTGCAGGCTGGCGCGCACGTCGTCTAGCGCTTCGACGGCGCCGCCGTCGTCGAGCATGGTGTCTTCCAGCAGATAGCGTTCGAGCGCATTCAGGCCGAACGGCTCTTCATCCTCGCCCAGCATGGCCGCATCGGCAAAATACACGCTCAGGCGGCGGCGGAAGAAGTACTTCACAGGCTGGCGCAAAAAGCTGGCCAGCTCGCCCAGTTTCAAGCGCGTGCCGGGATCGAGTTCGTAGGGGCCCAGCGGCAGCACGGCGGCCTGCGCCGCCGCATCCGCATGCGCCACGCGCCATTCGCGCGCGTAGGTCAGCAAGCCATCGGCCTCGAAATAGCGGCGGCTGAACGGCTGCAGCGCGTGCTCGGTGGTCAGCGATACAAGATGCCGGTCCAGCGACCAGCCGGCGGCCAGGTAATCGCGCAGCTGCGACACCAGCACGGACGGCGGCTGCTCGGAATTGTCGCGCACATTGCGTCCCACCCAGCTCACATACAGTTTGTCGCGCGCGGCCAGCAAGGCTTCGAGCATCAGGTAGCGGTCATCGTCGCGGCGCGAACGGTCGCCCGGGCGCGCCATGCCGGGCAGCGCCAGCAAGTCGAAATCGGCCTTCTGCGCGCGGCGCGGGAAGTCGCCATCGTTCATGCCCAGCAGGCACACCACGCGGAACGGCACGGCGCGCATCGGCATCAAGGTGCAGAAGGTGACGCCGCCGGAGACGAATTGATGGTTCAGGGTCGGCTCGTCCAGCGCGCCCAGCCACGCCACGCGCAGCACGGACAGCGGCACCTGCTCGACAAAGCCCGCATGTTCGCAGGTTTCCAGCCAGCCCTGCAAGGCGCCTTCGAGCTGCGCCAGGGTCAAACGGTCGCCTTCATCGTCGGCATCGAAGAAGGCGGCCAGCAGCGCACGCGCCTGCACGCCCCATTCGGCTGGCGCGTGCGCGTTGGCCAGCACGCTGCGCCAGTGCAGCAGCGCCTCGACCAGCTGCGCCAGCGAGCCCGCCAGCGCCGCATCGAGGCCGCCCACTTCCGCATACGGCTCGATGCCGCCAAAGCTGGCGCCACTGCCGCTGGCATAGCCGAGCAGCATGCGCCGCACGCCGAAAATCCACGCATTCTGTTCCCCTGCCGCGCCCAGCCCCAGGCCGGCGCGGTGCGTCTGGTCCAGGCCCCAGCGCACGCCCGACCCTTCGATCCAGGCGCCCAGGGTGGGCAGGTCGTCCGGCTGCAGGCCGAAGCGCGCCGCCAGCGCCGGCACGTCGAGCAGGTCGCGCACTTCGCTCTGGCGGCAGCGCTGCTGCGGCAGCTGCAGCAGCCATTCGAGCGCGACGAGCAGCGGATTGACGCTGCGGTCCTTCACGTCGCCGATCTCGAACGGGATGAAACGCTCGTCATTGCGCCGGTACTGGCCGAAGACGGCGTGGATGGCGGCCGTAAACGTGTCGATGTCGGGCACCATCACCACCACGTCGCGCGGACGCAAGCCCGTCTCGGCGCTGTGCGCGAACATGGCCAGCAGCTGGTCGTGCAGCACTTCCACTTCGCGCTGCACGCTGTGCGCCACGTGAAATTCGATCGAGCGGTCGCCGATATCGGGCGGCGTTTGTGCGTGTTCGGCCAGCGGACGCAGCTCGCGGATGGCCACCTGCACCTGTTGCAGCAGGGTCTCGCCCGTTTCCTCGCCAAACAGGTCGATGCGCAGGCTGTCGTCGCGCCCCTCGGCTTGCGCGTGTTCGTCGAACTCGTCGAGCATGCGGATGAAGTCGCGCCCTTGCCTGCCCCAGCTGGCCAGCAGCGGATGGCTGTGCGCATGCAGTGCTTCGAGCGGAATTTGCGCCAGGTCGGTGCCATTGCGCTGCCGCTGGCGCTTGTTTTCCGCGCGCAGCAAGTCGCGCCCGTCGATGATGTCGCCCCAGTAAAACTGGCACGGATTGGGCACGGCCAGCACCACCTGCGTGTGGCGCGCCAGCGCGGCCAGCGCCTGCAAGGTCTGGTATGGCAGGGCCGACACGCCAAACAGCACCACCCTGCGCGGCAGCTTGCCGGCAGGCGCATCGCCGGCGGCGATCGCCGCCAGGAAAGCGTCGTGGATGTCGGCGCGGCCCGTGTCGCGCTCAAACGGTTCCACGTCGGCCGCCACGGCGCGCCACAACTGCGCCTGCCAGCGCTGGTCTTCCTTCAACGGGTTAGCTTCGCCGCGCGCCGTGCGCAACTGGTCGCGCCCGGCAGCCCAGTCAGCCAGCCAGTCGGCGCGGTAGACCTGGTACTGGTCGAACAAATCGGCCAGGCGCTCGGCCAGTTGCAGCCGGCGTTCGCTATCGCCATCGGCAAGGAAGTAGCGCAGCGGCGCAAATACCGGGTCGGCCAGCAGCGACGGCAATAGACGCATCAAACGCCAGGTCAGCGGCGATTTATCAAATGGCGAGACGCGCGGCACCCGTTCGCGCCCCAGCATGCCGCGGTAGCTTTCCCACAGCAGGCGCGCCGGCAGGGCGATGCGCGTGGCGGCGCACACCCCCATCTCCTCGGCCAGGGCGATCTTCAGCCATTCGGCCACGCCGTTCGACTGCACCAGAAAGATGTCCGTTTCCAGCGGTGCCAGCGGATGCTGGCGCAGCCACTGGAAGACGGCGGCGCGCAGCTGTTCCAGCTGGTTGCCATGCAGGATGAGAAGGCCGGGCGTGACGGGAGTATGCATGCTGATCCGATGGGTTGCCGCGTCTCTGGCAAGGTGGCCGGAGACGTCAAAGGCATATTATCGCCGCTGCCTGCGTCAGGGGGCGTCGCTGACGGCAAATTCTATTGAAATTTGTTCGGCCACCTGCGCCAGCGCAGGCCCCAGGGCCGTCAGCAAGGCGCGCGCCTGTTGCAGGTCGCCGCCCAGGCGCAAGCCTTCGATCGACACACACAGGCTGGCGAAGGCATGGGCGCCCACGGCCAGCGCCGATGATTTGCTGCGGTGTCCCAGGTCGGCCAGGCGCCCCAGGTCTTCCAGCGCCATGGCCTGCTCCATTTCAGCGATGCCGTCACGCGCCGTATCGAGAAACAGCTGGGTGTATTTGCGCATCTTCACGGCGTCATTGCTGAACGTGAGCGCCAGGGTGGCCAGATCGAGGACGGCCATGTCGCGCAAGTCCGGCGCGGCGGCCGATGGCGACGCTTTCGGCAGCGCCGCCAGCCTGTCGCCCACGCGCGCATGACCAAGGCTGCCGATGCCGCCGATGCCGCCAATACCGCCACGCAGGCGAAACCATTTCGCCAGCAGGTGAAACAGCAGATTCGGGGCGATCGGCTTGGTCACGAATTCATCCATGCCGGCCGCCAGGCAGCGGGCTCGGTCTTCGCTGCCCGCATTGGCCGTCATGGCGATCACCAGCAAACCGCTGAGCCTGGGGTCGGCGCGGATGCGGCGCGTCGCTTCGAAGCCGTCCATCTCCGGCATCTGCACGTCCATCAGCACGCAGTCATAGCGCTGGTGGGCCAGCAATTCCAGCGCTTCGCGGCCATTGCAGGCGATGCAGACGGTGGCGCCGGCGTCTTCCAGCAATTCGCAGCCCACCTGCTGGCTGAAGACGTTATCTTCCACCAGCAGGATGGATGCGCCACGGATCACACCCAGGACGTCGGGCTCGACTTCGGCGATGCGCTCATCGCCCGCTTGCACGCTTTTCTCCAGGCGCGCCGTGAACCAGAAGGTGCTGCCCTGGCCCGGCTGGCTGTACACGCCCACCTTGCCGCCCATGAGTTCAACCAGCTGCTTGCTGATCACCAGCCCCAGGCCGCTGCCGCCATACTTGCGCGTGGTCGAGGGGTCGGCCTGGTGGAAGGAACGGAACAGCTGCGCCACTTCTTCCTGCTTCATGCCGATGCCCCGGTCCTGCACTTCGAAGCGCAGCATGGCGTGGCTGCCGCGTTCCTCCGACTGGCGCACGCGCACGTAGATGCTGCCATTGTCGGAAAACTTGATGGCGTTGCTGGTCAGGTTCAGCAAGACCTGCTCCAGGCGCAGCGGATCGCCGCGCCAGCGCTGCGGCAGCCCTGACGCGATATCGAACTGCAGCGCCAGGCCCTTGACGGCGGCCGCATCGCCGAGCTGGCTGGCGATATTTTCCAGCAGGGTGTCGAGACGGAAGTCCAGCACTTCCAGCTCCAGCTTGCCCGCCTCGATCTTGGAAAAATCGAGGATGTCGTTGATCAGGCCCAGCAAATGCTGGCCCGAATGAAAGATTTTTTGCAGATAATCGCGCTGGCGCGCATCGGCCACCGATTTCAGCGCCAGGTGCGCCATGCCGATGATGCTGTTCATCGGCGTGCGGATTTCATGGCTCATGTTCGACAGGAAGTCGCTCTTGGCCTGGCTGGCAGCGTCGGCCTGCTCCTTCAGGCGGTGCAGTTCCGTCACGTCGGTGGACAGGCCGATCAGGCCCGTGACGGGACCGGGCAAGCCCAGCGGCACCTTCACGCTCCACAGATGGTGCACCTGGCCCTGCGCATCGACGAAGCGCTCTTCGCCGACGAATTTGACGCCGCTGTCGAAGACCTGGCGTTCGGTCAGCTGGGCGGCGGCGGCCGCATCGCCGAGCGTCAACTCGCCATCCTGGCGGCCGATCAACTGCTCCGCCGAGCGGCCCAACATCTTCGCCGTGCGCGCATTCACGTAGCGGTAGCGCAGGTCGGCATCCTTCATGTAGACGTAGGCATCGACGCTGTCGAGCACCGTATCGAGCAGGGTGCGCTGCGCCACCGCGTTGCGGCGCGAACGGTACAGGGTAAAGATGTAGCCATAAATGAGCAGGGTACCGGCCACGCCGACGCCCAGCGCCAGCCACGGGAAATAGCGGTCAAAGGGGCTGTACAGCTCCGCCTTGCGCATGCGGAAATGGGCTTTCCATACGCCCCCCTGATACGCGATGGGCAGGACCTGGTCGAAATACGCGGCATCGCCGCCCGGTTGCGGCGGCGTTGCCGCCAGGTCGCCGTCATCGTTGAACAGCAGACGGTCCTGCGGCGCGATGCGCAGGACGCCTTGGGCCGGCAGAGGTTCGACCGCGCTGTACAGAGTCAGGTGCAGCGGTTCCAGGACGCTGCGTTCGAGCGCGCTGTGCACCAGCTGCGCCACGCCAAAGCCGATGCCCACGGACCCCTGGTAGGCGGCGCGGCGCTCGGCCACGCTGCCTTGCGGCATGCCATTGCGGTACACGGGCAGGCGCATGCCCAGGCCCACATGCGCGGGCGGTCCCTTGATCATGATCACCTGCCCCGACGCGCTGACTTCGCCGCTGTCGCGCGACTGCGCCAGGGCTTGCGCCACCAGCGGGTTGGCGCCGATATCGACACCCATGCGTTCGGCCAGCAGCGAATCGGGCTCCAGGTAAGTGAGCACTGTGTATTCGGGCCGCTCGCCGGGCGGGCGGATGGTGAAAGCGGGATAGCCGCGCGGCGCCATGCTGGTGTCACTGCGCACATCGGCGACATAGGCGGCGCGCTGCGCCTGCGTCAGCGCCACCGCATAATTGACCGATTCGATGGCGGGGAACTGGCGCGCGATATCGAGGCCGGCCACGTAATCGTGGAACTGGCGGCGCGTCAGCTGCTCGCTGGTGCGAAACAGCGCTTCGAGGCCGCGCAGCAGGTCGGAATAGCTTTTGACGCGCGTGGCCAGGCTATGCTGGGCACCGTGCGTGAGGTTGTCGAAACGCTGTTCGGCGTCGTCATTGACCGTGCGCACCGCGCCCGCATACAAGGCGCCGCCCACCGCCAAGGCCAGCAACAGGCCGCCTGCCCAGATTCTGATGCCTGATCCCGCCCCGCCCTTGCTCAAAGTGTGCATTGTCGATCGCTTATTCCGGTTTCCTCGAATGTGCGGCGCCGCGCCGCCCAGCAAGTACGAGGATACTATCAAAGCCCCTGCCCGACGCATCCGGACACGAAAAAAAGCGCGTACTATGGTTGCCCTGGAAAACACTGCGCGACACGATCTGCCAGTTTGCCTTCATCTGCGCCTCGTTGAAATTCCGTGGCGGCGACGCGGCGCCCATCCGGCCCGTGGGCCTGCCTGTCCGTTAAAGTCAGACGGCGGCGGCCAGCAAGGCGCCGGCGCCATGCGCATCCCAGGCATCGGCGCAGCGCACCACCTCGCCCACGACGATGATGCTGGGGCTGCCCAGGCCGCTGGCCAGCAAGTCGGCGGGCAAATCGCGCAAAGTGCTCAGCAATTCGCGCTGCGCCGGCAAGCTGGCCGATTGCACCACGGCGACGGGCGTGCCGGGCGCCATGCCGCCGGCCAGCAAGCCCGCCTGGATGACCGCCACCCGCGCCACGCCCATGTAGATGACCAGGGTCAGGCCGCTTTGCGCCAATGCTGCCCAGTTCGGCTCCGAAGCGCTATCCTTGCCATGGCCCGTGACGAAGATCGCGCCCTGGCTCCAGCTGCGGTGCGTCAGCGGCACGCCGATGGACGATGGCGCGGCCAGGCCGCTGCTGATACCGGGGATTACCTCGACGGCCACGCCGTGGCTGCGCAGGTAGGCGCGCTCTTCGCCGCCACGCCCGAACAGATAGGGATCGCCCCCTTTCAGGCGCACCACATGCTGGCCGGCACGCGCCTCGGCCAGCATCAGGCGCTCGATGAACGCTTGCGGCGTGGAAGCGCAGCCGCCCCGCTTGCCCACCTCGACCACGCGCACGCCTTGTGCCGCATGCGCGAGGATGGCTGGATTGACGAGGTCGTCAATCAGCACCACGTCGGCCCGCGCGATGGCCTTCACCGCTTTTAATGTCAACAGGTCCGGGTCGCCGGGACCGGCGCCGACCAGGGTCACGCTTCCAATTTGCGCCATGCTGCAGTCTCCAATCAGAAAAAATGGCCGATGGCAAATGATGCCGCGTACGCTTCCGGCGCGCTGCCGTCCCACACGACGCCGTCGCACAGGGTCGAGCTGCGCATGGAGGATGCCGGCAAGGGAGTAGCCGTCATGTCCGCCGCCTGGCGGTACAGGTCGATGCGGTTGACTTGCCTTGCCACTGCCAGGTAGTCGGGTTCGTCGCGCAGCAAGCCCCAGCGCCGGTGCTGGGTCATGAACCACATGCCGTCGTTCGTCGCGCAGCAAGCCCCAGCGCCGGTGCTGGGTCATGAACCACATGCCGTCGGACAGGCAGGGGAAATTCACGGCGCCCTCAGCATAGAACTTCAAACCGTGCGTCTCGTCCCAGGTCTTGCCCAGGCCATCCTGGTAGTGACCGAGGATGCGCGGCGCCAGCATTTCCTGCGGTGTATTCAGATAAGCGGGCTCGGCCAGGGTGGCCGCCATGGCCAGCCGGTTGGCGTCGCTGGCGTCGATCCAGCGCCCCGCCTCGAGCACGGCGGCGATCAGGGCGCGGCAGCTGTTCGGATGCTGGCGCGCAAACGCGGCGCTGGTGCCCAGCACCTTGCCCGGATGGTCGGGCCAGATGGCGCCGCTGCTGGCGGCCGTCACGCCCACGCCATCGACGATGGCCTTGTAGCCCCACGGTTCGCCCGCGCAAAAGCCGTCCATCTGGCCCGCGCGCAGGGCCGCCACCATCTGCGACGGCGGCACCGTCATCACGCGCGCGTCGCGCAGCGGATCGATGCCATGCGCGGCCAGCCAGTATTGCAGCAGCATCGCGTGGTTGCCGGTCGGGAAAGTATGCGCAAACGCAAACGGCCGCGCTGCGCCGCGCATGTAGCGCGCCAAGGTGGGGCCATCGTGGGCGCCCTCGCGCGCCAGCGCCGCCGACAGGGTGACGGCCTGGCCGCTGTGATTGAGGTTCATCAGCACGGCCATGTCGCGCTGCTGCCCGCCGATGCCCATCTGCACGCCATACACGAGACCGTACAACACGTGGGCCGCATCGAGTTCGCCGTTATTCAATTTGTCGCGCACGCCGGCCCACGACATCTCCCGGCTCAGTTCGATCTTGATGCCGTATTTTTCATCCAGGCCCAGCTTTGAGGCCATCACCAGCGAGGCGCAATCGGCCAGCGGCAGGTAGCCGATGCGTATCGTCTGTATTTCCGGATGCATGGAGCGCATCACCTGGGCGCTTGCGCCCTTTCCCTCTGTCATACCCGCGTCCTTACTTAACTTTGCGACATACCGCTGACCATTCCCTGCGCAAACCGCGCCCCTGTGCTTTAGCCAGCAAGAGCCGTGCCAGACGCGCGAGTTAAATATGCACCAAAAGTGTGCCGTGGCCGGCCGGAATGGATGGGCTAGCCACGGCCTCATTGCACAAAGCACCCTTCCTCGTTAAAATGAGAACAATTCCCATTTAGATTCAAGACCTCTCCATTCACGACCGCCACGCCCCCATGCCCGCCCCGCTCCCCCTTTCCTCCCACCCTGTCGGCACGCTCTACGGCGCACACCTCGGCTGGCTGAAAGGCTGGCTGCGCGCACGCCTGGGCAATATGGGCGATGTCGCCGACCTGGCGCATGACACTTTCGTGCGCCTGCTGGTCGACCGCAATGCGCAAGCCATCCGCGAACCGCGCAGCTACCTGGCGACCATCGCCGGCAGAGTCGTGGTCGATCATTACCGCCGCCGCGCGCTGGAACAGGCTTACCTGGAAACCTTGGCGCAATGGCCACAAGCACAGGAACTATCGTGCGAGGCGCGCGCCATCGTGCTGGAAACACTGCACGAGATCGATGCGCTGCTCGACGGCCTGGGGGCGAAAGTCAAGCAAGTCTTCATCCTGTCGCAATTCGAGGGCCTCAGCTATGCCTGCATTGCGCAGGAGCTCGGCATCAGCCTGCGCAGCGTGAACAACTACATGGCGAAGGCCGTGCTGCAGGTATGCCTGCTGCAAGCGGCGCTCGAAGCATGAGCGCAGGCGGCCTGTCCGGCATGGAGTTGCGCGCACTGCGCGCGGCGGCCGCCTGGTATGCGCGCCTGTGCTCGGGCCACGTCACGCCGGAAGACCGGTTGCGCTGGCAGCGCTGGCGCGACGTACACCCCGCCCACGGCGCCGCCTGGCAACGCATCGAAGCGATGCAACGGCAACTGGGCAGCGTGCCCGGTGCCTTGGCCGCGCCAGCCTTGCAGGCTGCGGCGCAAACCGGGCTTGCGCAACTATCGCGCCGTGGCGTGCTGCGCGGCACCCTGGCCGTGCTGGGTGCCGGCGGCCTCGCATGGCATGGCTGGCGCCAGCCCGCCGCGCGGGAATGGCGGCTGGCCATGCTGGCCGACATATCCACGGCAACGGGCGAACAGCGACGCCTGATTTTGCCCGACGGCTCGCGCCTCGTGCTCAATACGGATAGCGCCGTGGACCTGGCCTATGACGAGGCGCAGCGCCGCCTGCTGTTGCGCAGGGGTGAAATTTTCATCGGCACGGTCGCCGATCCCCACTTGGCCATCGGCTATGGCGCCCGGCCTTTCCTGGTAGATACGCCACATGGCCGCATCCGCGCGCTCGGTACGCGCTTCCTCGTGCGCAGCGATCATGCCGGCACGCTGGTCACCGTACTGGAAAAGGCCGTGGAAGTGCGCAGCGGACAGCAGCGCCCCATGCTGGTGCAAGCGGAGCAGCAATTGCGCATCGGCGCCGATGGCGCCATGCAAGGCCCCATGCCGGCAGCATTCGGCGCGGGTGCGTGGCAAAACGGCAGTTTATTGGTTGACAACATGCCACTGTCTCGCTTGCTGGCTGAACTGGGACGCTACCGTCGTGGCGTACTGCAATGCGATCCGCGCGTGGCCGACCTGCGCATATCGGGCAACTTCCCGCTGGCAGATAGCGACCGCGCCCTGCAAGTGCTGGCCAACGGCTTCCCGCTGCACATCGTGATGCACACGCGTTTCTGGGTACGCGTGCTGCCCGCCTGAAAAATATATTCCCAAAGCGTGCACTTTTTTTGCCGCTGATCCGACCTCCTTCCTGCAAGCGTCCTGAAAGACGCGTTAACCCTGAAGGAATTCCATGACCGCCGCACCAAGTATCGCGCGCCGCACCGCCGTCGCCCACGCTGTACACTCCGTCCTGCTGGCCATGCTGGCCACCGCGCCATTACTCACTCCAGCCGTCGCGTCTGCTGACGCCACCAGCACCGCCCGCAACGTCGCCATTCCCGCCGGGCCACTGGGCGCCACCATCAGCCGTTATGCCAGCACGGCCGGTGTCGCCATCGCCTTCGATGCCACGCAGCTGGCCGGCCTGAGTTCGCCTGGCTTGCACGGCAACTACACAGTCGACCAGGCTTATGCGCAATTGCTGCAAGGGAGCGGCTGGGAAGCGGAGCAACTTGGCGACGGCAATTATGTGTTGCGCAAGGCGGCGGCTGCGCCGCAGGCAACGGAAATCAGCATGCGTGAAATCCGCGTGACGGGCCGGCGCGACGGCGAAACGGAAGGTACGGCTTCGTATACCACGCCTGTCATTACCATAGGCAAAACGGCCCAATCCTTGCGCGAACACCCGCAAACAGTCTCGGTGCTGACGCGCCAGCGCCTCGACGACCAGAATATCAGCGACTTGAGCAAGGCAGCCGAACAAGCCGTCGGCATCACCGTACAGGACAATACTTTCCTGATACAAAAGCTGTATGCGCGTGGCTTTGAAATCAGTAGCTACCAGCTCGATGGCGGTGCCCCCATGGATACGGGCTTTTCCGCCAGCATCGCGGCCGACCTGGCGGAATATGATCGTGTGGAAATCCTGCGCGGCGCGGCGGGTTTGCTGAACGGCACAGGCAATCCAGGCGGCGCCGTCAATCTCGTGCGCAAGATGCCTACTGCCGCGCCGCAGTTCAATGCCAGCGTAGCGGCCGGCAGCTGGAACAATTACCGCAGCGACCTCGATGCTTCCGGCCCGCTGGCGTTCGACGGCAAGTTGCGCGGACGCGTCGTCGTCGCCTATGAAAACCGTAAATACTTCACGGCCATCCGCGCGACGGAAAAGCCGCTCATCTATGGCGTACTGGAAGCCGATATCGCACCCGGTGCCGTACTGGCCATCGGCGCTCGCGAACAGCGCACGCATGACCGGGGAACCTGGCCGGGCTTGCCCCGCTACAGTACGGGCGCCGAGCTGCACTTGCCCCGCAACACGGGCGCGATGGCCGACTGGGCCGGCGTCGATTCCACCTCGAGAGAACTGTTTGCCAAGCTGACCTGGCGCCTGGCACAGCGCTGGACCCTGCGCGCGAATGCTGCGCAGATGCGCCAGGCCGGCGCGACGGATGATGGTTTCATCTTGGGCGCCATTGATCCGCAAACCTTGACGGGCGGCCGCTGGCAAAGCGGCCACACGCAATACCATAACAAGCAACAACTGCTCGATATCAACGTCAGCGGCGCCTTCGACTGGTTCGGCCGTACGCATGAAGTACTGGCCGGCATTGATGGCCAGAAAGTCACCAGCAACTGGGTGGCCAGCTATCCGCTGGAAGGCAACGGCACGCCGGGAGATTTGTTTCACCCAGGAAATACTCCCTTTCCCAAACCTGTGTATGGCCCCGTTGAACGCGACTACGATCCCTGGGGCCAGACCCAGTATGGCGCCTACGCCACCTTACGCCTGGACGTGGCCGAAGGCAGTAAGCTGATCGCAGGCGCGCGGGTCAACCGCTACCGTTACCGCCAGCACTATCGCGAACTCGATACGGACACGGGCATCTGGGACACTTCAGGTTTGACGCAATACGCGGAACCGACCAAGGTCACCCCTTTCATCGGCTTCATGCACGATATCAATCACGAGTGGTCGGCCTATGCGAGCCACGCGCAAATATTCAAGCCGCAAGCAGACTTCAAGGCTGGCCCCGCGCCGGGCACGGGATTGCGCCCCATGCGCGGTGCAAATAGCGAACTGGGCCTGAAAGGGGAACTGTTGGGCGGCAAGCTCAATACGGCACTGGCCCTGTACCGCATTGTGCAGGATGGCCGGGCCGTCAACGATTCCCGCTATGAAGAACAGTCCGCCCTATTTTCCAGTAATTGCTGCTACCTGGCTTCCGGCAAGGTCGTCAGCCAAGGCGTGGAAATGGAAGTCAACGGTGAAGTGGCCGCTGGCGTGCAATTGTCCGGCGGCTATACCTACAACCACAACAGCAATGAAACAGAGAAGGCCGTTTTCAGCACGATCACGCCCAGGCATGCGCTCAAGCTGTGGGGCAGCTGGCAATTGCCGGGGGAGGCTTCCGCCTGGAAACTGGGCGCCGGTGCAACCATGCAGAGCAAGCAATACGCGCAAGGCACGGCTGCCAGCTGGAATGCGGCCACAGGCAAGTTCAACGGCCCTGCCGTGCCATTCAACTATACACAGGCAAGCTATGCCGTCTGGAATGCCATGGCGCAATACCGAATCGACCGCCACTGGAGCGCCAGCGTCAATATCAATAATGTCTTCGACAAAACCTATTACCGCACCATGGGCCGCTCCAGTAATGGCAATTTCTATGGAGAACCACGCAGCGCGGCGCTGATCTTGCGTGCCAGCTACTGACAGGCAAGTACGCACTGATGTGGTGCATTGCACCACGTCGACTCATCCCAGCAAGTCCTCCACGTCGAGGATGCGCTGGGCAATTTCCGCCAGCTTCAGCTTTTTATTCATCGCCATGCTGCGCAGCCGCTGGTAAGCCTGCTCTTCCGTCAAGCCCTGATGCGTCATCAACAGGCCCTTGGCCCGTTCGATCACCTTGCGTTCCAGCAGCTTGTGCCGCGTGTCGAGCAATTCGGCGCGGAGTTTTTCTTCCTGGCGAAAGCGCGCCAGGGCCACGTTCAGCACGGGTTGAATGCGCTCGGCCTGCAGGCCGGCGACGATGTAGGCGGATACGCCGGCCGCCATGGCCGCGTCGATGCTGGCCGTGGCGCCGTCTTCCGTAAACAGGACGATGGGGCGGCGCTCGTCGCGCGTGGCGATAACGATGTGTTCGAGCACGTCGCGCGCGTCCGATTCGGCATCGATGATGATGAGGTCAGGCTGCAGTTGCGCGATGCGCTCGGGAAGGTAGAGGTCGGCTGGCAGCGAGGCGACGATGTCGAAACCCGATTCCAGCAAGCCGATGCGCAAGGCATTGCCGCGCAGCACTTGGGCAGCCAATGCCGTGTCCGCGTGCACGCCATGCTCGACGATGGTGTTGACGACAACGATGCGCAAAGGCTGGGTACGGCTGGACGTCATGGGAGCGATCTGCAATGGCTAAATGATTAACCATTGCAGTAAGCAAGAAGCGAACCAGCTGGTTTTGCGTTTTACTTGAGGGTCGGCATGGCAAATTCAGCCCCAGCGGCCGTCGAGGCTGGCCAGCGCTGCGTGACGGCCTTCTGTTTCGTGTAAAAGCGCACCGATTCCGGGCCATGCGCGTGGTGGTCGCCAAACAGGCTGCGCTTCCAGCCGCCGAAGCTGTGGAAAGCCATCGGCACGGGAATCGGCACGTTGACACCGACCATCCCCACCTGCACCCGGTGCGTGTATTCGCGCGCCGTGTTGCCATCGCGCGTGTAAATTGCCGTGCCGTTGCCATATTCGTGGGCGTTGACCAGGTCCAGCGCCGTCGTAAAATCGGGCACGCGCACGATACACAGGACAGGGCCGAAGATTTCCTCTTTATAGATGGTCATCTCGGGCGTGACATGGTCGAACAGGCTGCCGCCGAGGAAAAAGCCGTTTTCATGGCCGGGCAGCACGAAACCGCGTCCATCACTGACCAGCTTGGCGCCTTCCTTGACGCCGGTGGCGATGTAGCCGGCGATCTTCTCCTTGTGTACTTGCGTGACAACCGGCCCCATTTCCGCCGACAAATCCATGCCCTGCGTAATCTTGAGTGCTGCGATGCGCGGCACCAGCGCTTCGACCAGCTGGTCCGCCACATTGCCGACCGCCACGACGACAGAAATGGCCATGCAGCGCTCGCCCGCCGAGCCAAAAGCCGCGCCCATCAGGGCATCGACCGTCTGGGGAATATCGGCGTCGGGCATGACGACCATGTGGTTTTTCGCCCCGCCCAGCGCTTGCACGCGCTTGCCCTGCGCGCAGCCCGTGGCGTAGATGTATTCGGCGATCGGCGTGGAGCCGACAAAGCTGACGGCGCGCACATCCGGATGGTGCAGCAAGCCGTCCACGGCTTCCTTGTCGCCCTGCACCACGTTGAAGACGCCATCGGGCAAGCCTGCATCCGTCAACAGCTGCGCCAGCAGCAGGCTGGCCGACGGGTCGCGCTCCGACGGTTTGAGTACGAACGTATTGCCGCAAGCAATCGCCATCGGGAACATCCACATCGGCACCATCACGGGGAAATTGAACGGCGTGATGCCGACGCAGACACCGAGCGCCTGGCGGATCGACCAGGCGTCGATGCCGCCGGCCACCTGCTCGCTGTACTCGCCCTTCATCATCTGCGGAATGCCGCAGGCAAACTCCACCACTTCGATGCCGCGCGTCACTTCCCCTTTGGCATCGGTAAACACCTTGCCGTGTTCGGCCGTGATCAGGGCGGCCAATTGATCCGCATGCTCTTCCAGCAATTCCTTGAACTTGAACATGACCCGTGCGCGGCGCAGGGGCGAGGTTTGCGACCAGGCGGGAAAGGCCGCATGGGCGGCGGCCACGGCCGCGTTCAGCTCGGCGGCAGTCGCCAGCGACACCTTCGCCGTGACGGCGCCCGTGGCGGGATTGAACACATCGCTCGTGCGCTCGGAGCGCGAAGCCATGGGGTTGCCACCGATAAAGTGGCCGATCTGTTGCGTTGTCATCTTGAATCCTCTATTTGGTATGCATCAGCCACTCATGGGCCGGGTCGTTTTTAAAGTGCCACACGCGTTTCGGGCCCGCCATCACATTCAGGTAATAGCCGTCATAGCCATACGGCACGGTGACGGGGTGGTAACCCCTGGGCACCATCACCACATCGTGGTTTTCCACGGCCATGGCTTCGTCGATGGAACGGTCATCCGTGTAGACTCTTTGGTACGCAAAGCCCTGCTCCGGATTGAGGCGGTGGTAATACGTTTCTTCCAGCGAACTTTCCAGCGGCACATTGTCGCTATCGTGTTTATGCGGCGGATAGCTCGACGAGTGGCCGGACGGCGTGACCACCTCGACCACCAGCAAGCCGTCCGCTTCCTCCGTCTGCGGCAGGATGTCGCACACATAGCGCGTATTGGCGCCCTTGCCGCGCACGGAGCGCGTCATGCTGGCCGGTTCGATCAGCCGCGCCGGACGGTGCGTGGTGGCCGGCGCGCTGCACAGGGCCACTTCGGCGGCGCTCACGGCCGTGATGCTGACCTGAGTATCGAGCGGCACATACACGGCGTAGGGCGAGACGTTCTCGAAGACGCTGGCGCGCTTGCCGATGGCTTCCCAGCGCTGCTCGCCCGCCTGCACGGTGACCGTGCCCGTCAGCACGACGATGCACAGTTCGCGCTTACCCGTCTCCAGGCTGATGTGCTCGCCGGCAGCCAGGCGGTGGGCGGCAAAGCCCACATGCGTCCAGCCGGCGGACGCCGGTGTCACCTCGACGATGGTGGAACCGGACTTTGCCTTGACCAGCAGCGGGCTCATGCCGCCTCCCGGCCCAGGCGGGGAATCGCCTCGACGAGCTGGGCCAGGTAATCGTGGCCCATCTTCGCGTACTGGTAACTGGGCGCGACAGCCGGGTCTTGCTCCGCTTCCACCACCAGCCAGCCTTCATAGCCATGCAGATACAAGCGCGTCAGGATGGCCGGGAAGTCGATGCTGCCGTCGCCGGGCACGCTGAAAGCGCCATTGATGACGGCCTGCAGGAAACTCCAGTGGCCGTTACGGGCCAGTTTCACCACGTTCGGCCGCACGTCCTTGCAGTGCACGTGGCAGATGCGATCGATATGCTTGTTGAGCACCGCCAGCGCATCGCCGCCGGCAAAGGTGATATGCCCCGTGTCAAACAGCAAGCCCACTTCCGGCCCGGTCAGGGCCATCAGTTGATCCACGTCGGCCGGGGTTTCCACATAGGCGCCCATGTGGTGGTGATACGCCAGGCGCACGCCGTTATCGAGCAAGTGCCTGGCAAACACCGTCAATTTGTCGGCATAGGCCTGCCATTGCTGCTGCGTCTGGAAACGCGGGCGTTTGTACAGGGGGCGCGCTTCGCCCTGGATGGCGTCGGCCACTTCCCCGTACACCATGACGGTCGCGCCGCTGTCGGCAAGCAGCCGTAAATGCGGGCCAACAGAAGCGATCTCTTCCTCGACGGAGCGGTGCGCCAGGCGGCCAGAATACCAGCCGGAGACGCACGCCAGGCCATACTTGCCCAGCACGGCGTTCAGGGCCGGCGCATCCTTTGGAAACTTGTTACCCAGCTCGAAACCCACGTAGCCGATCTCGGCGCCCTCTTTCAGCGCTGTCTCCAGGGGCGTCTCGCCGCCCAGGCTGGGCAAATCGTCGTTCATCCATGAGATCGGGTTGATGCCGATCTTGACATTCCAAGTGTTCATCTCAATTCCTTTGTTTCAGACGGTCAAGTTCATAACGGGCGCGCGCAGCTTGCACGCCTGGCTGGGTGGAGACCTCGGGCACGGCCACTTCCCACCAGCAACCACCCTCTTCTGTCGTGCGCGTGTCGTCCGTATTGATGCAGATCAGATACGTACGGGTAGCTGCCCGGGCGCGCAGCATGGCCTGTTCCAGTTCGGAGATATTGTCAACGTGTTCGGAGAGCGCGCCCAGCGACTGCGCATGCAGGGCAAAGTCGATCACGGGGGCGCTATCGGGCAACATATTGTTGAACGAGGCATTGCCGCACGCCTGCTGCAATCGGTTGATGCAGCCATAGCCCCGGTTGTCGAGCACGACGATGATGAGCTTTTTGTCCAGCATGACGGAAGTGGCGATTTCCGAATTCATCATCAGGTAACTGCCGTCGCCCAGCATGACGATCACCTCGGCATCCGGTTTCGCCATCTTGACGCCGAGGCCGCCGGCAATCTCATAGCCCATGCATGAGTAGCCGTATTCCATGTGGTAGCCGCCCGGTGTTTCCGTTCGCCACAGCTTGTGCAGTTCGGCCGGCAAGGTGCCTGCCGCGCAGACGACGATGTCGCGGGTGGTGGAGTCCTCGGATGAACGCTGCACGGCGCCGATGACTTCCCCGTCATATGGCAAGCCGGCCACTTCCCTTTTCCCGGTGATGGATGCCACCGTCGCGCGCCAGGCCTTGCCCGCCTGCTGCGCCCGGTCCATCCATTGTCCCGCGCTGTTCCAGCTGCCCAGCAGCCGCGACAGGCCCTGCAAGCCGAGTGTCGCGTCCGCCTGCAAGCCCAAGCCACGGCGTTTCAAGGCGTCAAAACTGTTGACGTTCAGGCTGAGCAGTTGCGCCTGCGCAAACAGGGAGTTCGAGCCCGTGGTGAAATCCTGCAGGCGCGTGCCGACGGCCAGCACCACGTCCGCATCAAACGCCAGGGCATTCGCCGCAGGCGAGCCCGTCACGCCGATGGCGCCCAGCTGCAGCGGATGATCCCACGGCAAGGCACTCTTGCCGGCCTGGGTTTCCGCCACGGGGATGCCATGCCGCTCGGCAAACGCCTGCAAGGCGGCGCTGGCCTTGCCGTACAGCACGCCGCCACCGGCAACGATCAGCGGCTGTCTGGCGTTTTTCAACAGTGCTGCCGCTTCTTCCAGCTCCTGCTCGACGGGCGGCAAGGCGCGAAAACGCACGATGCGCGGCGCAAAGAACTCCTCGGGGTAGTCATACGCCATCGTCTGCACGTCTTGCGGCAGCGACAAGGTGACGGGACCGCAGGCAGCCGGGTCCGTCAAGGCGGCAATGGCGCGCGGCAAGGCCGTCAGCAATTGCTCCGGATACACGATGCGGTCAAAGTAACGCGACAGTGGCTTGAACGCATCGTTCACCGAGACGCTGCCGTCGCTACCATCTTCCAGCTGCTGCAGCACCGGGTCCGGCGCACGCGAGACGAATACGTCACCGGGCAACAGCAATACCGGCAGGCGGTTCACGTGGGCCAGGGCGGCGGCCGTCAGCAAATTGGTAGCGCCGGGACCGATGGAACTGGTCACCGCCATCATGCGCCGGCGCATGTGCGCCTTGGCATAGGCTATGGCCGAGTGCGCCATCGCCTGCTCGTTGTGGGCACGATACGTGGGAAAGCTGTCGCGGTACTGGTACAGCGCTTCACCCAGGCCCGCCACGTTGCCGTGGCCAAAGATGGCGAAGGCGCCGCCGAACAGGGGTTCGCCATCCTCGGTGCGCAATACCGACAGATAGCGCACCAGCGCCTGCGCCATGGTCAAGCGAACAGTGGCGCTCATGCTGCACGCTCCAGACGATTGCGCGTGCGTTGCCACAAGCTGATGAGTTGTTCGAAGTTGGCGCGCACGGCGGTTGCGCGTGCGTTGCCACAAGCTGATGAGTTGTTCGAAGTTGGCGCGCACGGCGGCGATCAGGCCCGCATCGTCCAGGTCGCCAGCCAGCCAGCGGCGGCTCGGTTCCTGGAAGATGGTGCGGCCCACCATGAAGCCGCGGCACGTGGTGCTGGCACTGGCCTGCTCAAAACTGGCAGCCAGTTTCTCGATCGGCGCATTCAAACCCAGCAAGACAACGCCACGGCAATACGGATCGCGCTCGTGCACGAGGGCGTCGATGGCTTGCCACTGCTTGGCCGACATGCTTTCCAGCTTCCACCATTCCGGATAGATACCCAGGTTGTACAGGCGCTTGACGGCGCGCAAGACCGTATCATCACTGTGCGGCAGGGATTCCGACGGGATCACCTCCAACAGCAGTTCGTGACCGCTCACTTGCGCCGCGTCATACAGGGTCTTGATCTGGGCTTCCTGTTCCAGCCGGTTTTCCACGGTGTCGTCCGGGTGCAGCTGCACCAGGCATTTGATCACGTGTTCCTTTGGCCAGCTGAGCAGATGCGAACCGATGGAGCGGCCCCAGTCGAATTGCAGCGGGTTCGAGCCCGGCAATTCCACGGGACGGCCTATCCACCAGCCGCGCCCCGTCGCATCGTTGAGCGCATCGACGCCATAGCGCCCATCGATCAGCACGCCCGTCTTGCCGGCCAGCTGCAAGGCCGTTTCCGTCTGCGCCACGGCTTGCACCATCAATTGCTTCAAGGCCGAGATACGCGACTCGGCTGCGCCCGTTTGTTGCGCCAGCTCAAAAAATTGCGTGCGGTGGTCGAACGCAAACACGCACAGCTCGTCCCATTGCTGGCGCGCGACCGTCGTGCGGTGCAAACGCGACAAGGTGGCGTCCTGGTCCGGCTGTGTCAGCTTGGCCGCATTGGCCAGGAAATAGTCGAGTTCGACTGGCGACGGCATGGCCGGCGCGCAGCCGTGGCGCGATACGACGAGGGCGCCGCAGCCATTCGCATAGCGGCAGCACGCTTCGTAATCCTCGCCGCGCAGCCAGCCTTTCAGGAAGCCGGACAGAAAGGCGTCGCCTGCGCCCAGCACGTTGAGCACTTCCACGCGCACGCCACGGTAGTTATACGCGTCATCCAAACTGGCCGGCACCACATTGTCGATGACGGCGCTGCCCAGCGGGCCCCGCTTGACAACGAGCGTCGCCAGGGTGGCGGCCCGCACGGCGCGCAGGGACGCCATGATGTCCGCGCCGCCGCCGGCGATCATGAATTCCTCTTCCGTGCCGACGATCAAGTCGAATTGCGGCAGGATCGCCTGCAAATGGCTGGTCACACCGTCGTTCGAGACGAAACGTGTTTCGCCGTCCGCCTTGCCCGACAAGCCCCACAGCACGGGCCGGTAATCGATGTCGAGCACGGTGCGCACGTTGTTGGCGCGGGCCAATTGCAATGCTTGCGTGCTGACGGCGTGCATGGCACTGGTAGAAAAATGCGTGCCGGTGATCAGGAGCGCTTTGCTCGAGGCAATGAAGGCCGCATCCACCGACGCCAGGTCGATGGCCATGTCGGCGCAATTTTCACGGTAAAAGATCAGGGGGAAGGTGTTTTTATCCTTGATGCCCAGCATGACGAGGGCGGTGAGGCGGTCGCGGTCGATGCCCACATGGCTGACGTCGCAACCCTCTTTCGACAAAGTATCGGTGAGGAAACGGCCCATGTGGTCGTCGCCCACTTTCGACAGCATGGCCGATTTCAAGCCCAGGCGGGCCGTGCCGAAGGCGATATTCGCCGACGAGCCGCCCAGGTACTTGGCGAAACTCGTCGCGTCTTCCAGCGGGCTGCCGATTTGCTGCGCATACAGGTCCACCGCCAGGCGGCCCAGGCAAATCACGTCGAGCGCGCGGCCGTGGGCAAATTGTGTCGGGTTATTCATGGTTATCCTTAAATCGTGACACCGTCGAGTTCAGCCATCAGCGTTTGCATTTCCGCACCGCCCGCCATCATGTCGAGTACTTCATCCTTGGAAACGGTTTCCTTGGTGTAAGTGCCCAGCGACTTGCCCCGGTTCAAGAGGGTGAACGAGTCGCCCACAGGGTAGGCGTGGTGCACATTATGGGTAATAAAGATCACGGACAAGCCCCGCTCGCGCGCCTTGTAGATCAGTTTCAGGACGTTGAACGACTGCTTCACGCCCAGCGCGGCCGTCGGCTCGTCGAGGATCAGCACGCGCGCGCCGAAGTGGATGGCGCGGGCAATCGCCAGGCATTGCCGCTCGCCGCCCGACATGGTGCCCACGGCCTGGTGCGGGTCGCGCACCATGATGCCCATTTCGGCCAGCTTGTCGCGCGCCGTGGTGGCCGCATACTCCATATCCATCACGGGCAGCACGCCGAACATTTTTTTGATCGGCTCGCGGCCCATGAAGAAATTGCGCGCCACGGACAGCAAGGGCACCAGCGCCAGGTCCTGGTAGACGGTGGCCACGCCCAGGTCGAGCGCTTCCTTCGGCGAATTGAAGCTGACGCTCTGGCCGTCGACCAGATATTGCCCGCTGGTAGGCCGGTGCACGCCGGCCAGGGTCTTGATCAGGGTCGACTTGCCGGCGCCGTTGTCACCCAGCAGGCAATGCACTTCGCCCGGTTTCAAGCGCAGGGTAACGTTTTGCAGGGCGATGACGGAGCCGAAACGTTTGCTGATATTTTCCAGCGCAAGGATGTATTCGCTCATGGCTTATCTCGCTTCCGTGACACGTGCACGGACAAAGTTGTTGAACAGTACCGCGATCAGCAGCATGACGCCGAGGAAGACGCGGAACCAGTCCGAATTGATATTGGTATAAGTAATGCCGATCTGCACCACGCCGAAGATCAGCGCGCCGAAGCAGGCGCCGACGACGGAACCGTAGCCGCCCGTCAGCAAGGCGCCGCCGATGACGGCCGCGATGATGGCTTCGAATTCCTTCTGCATGCCGCGGTCGGCGGCGGCCGAACCCACGTCAAATACTTGCAACGTGGCAAACAGACAGGCGCAGAAGGCGGTGAAGACAAACAGCGAGACCTTGATGGTTTTCACGGGCACGCCCACGTTCTTGGCCGCGTTGGCATCGCCGCCGACGGCGAAGATCCAGTTGCCGATGCGGGTACGGGCCAGGACGAAGCCGGACACCAGCGCCAGGCCGGCCCACCAGACGATGACCTTGGGGATGCCCTTGACCAGCGGCGCGCCGCTGTCGAGCGCCGTGATCCAGCCAGCCTTGGCCATCCAGGCGAACAGCGAGGTGCCCACTTCGCCATGGAACAGGGTCGTGGCCAGCCAGTCGTCGGCGGCCAGCGCGCCGATACCGCTGACGATGGTGCGGTTGGCAAACATGATGGACAGGGCCAGGGTCAGGCCGCGCAAGATGAACAGGAAGGCCAGGGTGACGATAAACGACGGCAAGCGCGTCTTGATGACCAGGTAGCCGTTGAGCCAGCCCAGCGCCATCGAACCGGCAAAGGCGAACAGGATGGCGGCCCACACGGGCCAGTGGAAATACACGGAAGGGATGGCGATCATCATGCCGGAAAAGCCGATCATGGAGCCGATCGACAGGTCGAATTCACCGGCGATCATCAGGACGCAGGCGCCGATGGCGATGATGCCCAGGTAGGCGGCCACTTGCGCCCAGTTGATCACGCCGTCGAGGTTGAACATGCCAGAGTCGCCGGCCGTCAGGATGAAGAAGGCGAACACCAGGATGGCGCCCGAGATCGAGGCGAACTCGGGACGGCTGAACAGCCGCTTGAGCCAACTGACCTGCCCCACGCGCTCATCGGCACCCTGTTTTTGCGGCGGCGTGCCCGAGGCGGCCATGCCGCCCTGTTCCACGCTTAATTTCACGGTACTCATGCTATGTCTCCCTTGTTTTATAGCAACCTGCCAGCCTCGACAACAATTCCAGGGCGGCAGGACCCGCGCGCCGGCAAGCATGGCCTGCGCGCGGGGACAACAACTAAGTATTAATTGAATTGAAAAGCCTGTGCTTAACGGAACTGGCCGGCGTATTTCTCCACCTTGCCGATATTGTCCTTGGTGACATACCCAGGACCGGAACCGATATGGCGCGGGCCATACGATGGTGCCAGGCCATACTCGGCCAGGCGCGCCTTGAACTTGGCGTTATTGATCAGCTTTTCGCGTACCTTGGCCAGGTCCGTGGTCTTGTCCTGCTTCATGATGGCCAGCACGGCAACGGGGATGTAGCCTTGCAGGTAGGGTTGCTGGTCGATGGCGAACTGGATGCTGCCATCCTTGATCGCTTTCGAGATTTCATCGGACAGGTCGAAGGTGGCGAACCACATCTTGCCCTTCAAGCCCATTTTTTCCAGCGCCTTGAGCGAAGCGTGGGCCGAGGTGGGTCCCAGCGCCAGCACGGCTTGCGTCTTCGGATTGTTGCGCAGGAAGGCGCTCAGCTTGCTTTCGATGGTGGTCGGGTCTTCGCCCGCATCCAGGGTGGCGGCCTTGAAGTCGACGCCGATCGCATCGGCAAAACCACGGCAGCGCTCGAACGACGACGGGTTCGTCGCGTAATGGTTGACGCAGACGAAGGACTTGATGCCGGCCGCCTTGGCTTTTTCGCCCGCGCCCTTGCCTGCCTCGTATTCAGGCTGGCCCACATGCATCACGGCGCCCAGCTGTTCGCTTTGCGCCAGGGTGCCCGAGTTGATCGTGATGAAGGGGATTTTCTTCGCCGCCACCTGGCCCAGCGGTTTTTGCAGCACGCTGAAATCGGCGATGCTGACGATCACGCCATCGTAGTTGCGGGCTGCCGATTGCTCGACCAGGCGCGCCATGTCGGCCAGGTCGCCATTCGGCGGGTTGCGGTAGTCGACGCTGACATTGAAGTCTTCACCTGCTTGCTTGACGGAATTTTTGATCGTATTCCACCAGGAATCGGAATCGGGCGCATGGCTGATCAACACGAATTTCTCGCCCGCAGCGTGGCTGGCGTTCATGCCCAGACCCAGTCCCAGGCCGAGGCCCAGCATGGCCAGGCTCTTCAGAAATCCCTTACGCTTATTGCTTTGCATGAATGTCTCCTTGAAGGATTAATTTTTATAGTTGCCAGCTTTTGAAGCGTGTCAACGGGGAGCCGGAAAGCCGGCAAGACCCGATGCACTGCGCACAGCTTAGGCCACAAAAAAGACAAATGCAATAAAATTTTCAAAATAAATTTAAATAGAAAATCATTTCTATTTTCTGCATTCACTCCTATAATTCTCGCCAGAACCAGCCCAAAGGAAACAACATGGCAGCCACCGCCCCCATCGAACAACTGATGCAACATATCGCCGCCGAGTACGACAATCTGTCGCGCCAGTTGAAGGTCATCGCCCAATACATTGAAAAGCACCGGGCCAGCCTGATGCTCGAACGCATCAGCGACATCGCCACCGCTTGCGACGTGCAGCCGTCGGCCATCGTGCGTTTCGCGCAGCGCTTCGGCTACACGGGCTTTTCCGAAATGCAAGATGTGTTCCGCCAGGCTTATACGGACCAGGCCGGCGCCACGCCCGATTACCAGCAGCGCATCCGCAAGCTTATTTCCACGCGCGACGCCGCCCTCAGCGCAGGCGACCTGACGCGCGAATTCGTCGGCGCCAGCCGTGCCGGCCTCGACGACCTGGCGGCAGGACTCGACGACGCGCAGCTGGAAGCGGCCGTCAACCTGCTGTTAAAAGCAGACAATATCTATGTGATCGGCGTGCGCCGGTCCTTTCCGATCGCCTCCTACATCGCCTACGCGCTCGAGCACACGGACAAGCGCGTGCACCTGATCAGCGGACTGGGCGGCATGCACCGCGAACAGATGCGCAGCGTGCGCGAACGCGATGTGGCGATCGCCATCAGTTTCTCGCCTTACGGCAAGGAAACCCAGCAGTGCATCAAGGCGGCGCAAGACAAGGGCGCCAAGGTCCTGGTGATTACCGACAGCAAGCTGGCCCCGCTCGCGCGGGCCGCCGACGCGCTGCTCACCGTCACCGAGGGCAGCGCCTTCGCCTTCCGCTCGCTGACCAGCACCATCTGCCTGTGCCAGGCGCTGTTCATCGCGCTGGCCTATAAATTAGAGCTCGACATCGAAGAAATCCACACCCCAGGAGAACATGATGATTGAAGTAGCATTGTTTGGCGCCGGACGCATCGGCAAAATCCACGCGGCCAACCTGGCTGCCCAACCCGGCGTGCAGTTCAAGTACGTGGTCGACGTCAACCAGGAAGCGGCCGCCGCGCTGGCCGGCTTGCATGGTGGCAGCAGCGCCACGGTGGAAGCGGCGCTGGCCGACCCGGCCATCAAGGCCGTCGTCATTGCTTCCAGCACGGACACCCACGCGGACCTGATCCTGCGTTCGGCCGCCGCCGGCAAGGCCATCTTTTGCGAAAAACCCGTCGACCTGACGCTGGACCGGGCGCGCGCCTGCGCCGCCGCCGTCAAGGAAGCCAAGGTCATGTGCATGCTGGGCTTCCAGCGCCGCTACGACCCCACCTTCAATGCCGTCAAGACACGCATCGAAGCGGGCGAAATCGGCACGCCGGAGCTGCTCATTGTGACCAGCCGCGATCCGGGCCCGCCACCCGTGAGCTACATCAAGGTCTCGGGCGGCATCTTCAAGGATATGCTGATCCACGATTTCGACATCTTCCGCTGGATACTCGACGACGAAGCCGTCAGCGTGCACGCCACGGGCAGCTGCCTGGTGGACCCAGCCATCGGCGAGGCGGGCGACCTCGATACGGCCGTCGTCACCATCCGCACGGCCAAGGGGCGCTTGTGCCAGATCAATGCCTCGCGCCGCGCCGCCTACGGCTACGACCAGCGCTTCGAAGTGCTGGGCAGCGCCGGCATGCTGCAAGCGGGCAACCACAAGCCGACGGAAGTGACGGCCTATGGTGCCGTCAACGTCAGCGTGGACAAGCCGGAAGACTTCTTCCTGGAACGCTATCGCGTGGCTTACGCGCAGGAAATGGCGCATTTCTTTGACGCCCTCAGCCACGGTACACCGCTGCGCACCACCGTCCACGATGGCTTGAAGGCACTGGAACTGGCCGAGGCGGCCACGCTGTCGTGGCGCGAACAGCGCGTCGTCACTTTATAAACCAAAAATAAAAATATCTGGAGACAGCATGTCATCCCCAACATTAAAAGTCGGCATCGTCGGCCTGGGCCGGCTGGGCCAGCGCCACGCCCTCAACCTGGCGCAGCGCGTGCCCAATGCGCAAGTGGTCGCCGCCTGCAGCCCCGTGCCAGCCGAACTGGACTGGGCGGCCAGCACACTCGGCATCACCACCGGCTATGCGGACTACGACGCCCTGCTGGCCCATCCGGGCCTGGACGCCGTGTTTCTCGTCACACCCACCTCGCTGCATGCGGACCAGATCATCGCCGCCCTGCGCGCCGGCAAGCATGTGTTTTGCGAAAAGCCGCTGTCGCTGGACCTGGCCGATTGCCTGAAGGTGGAAGCGGAAGCGGCGCGCCACCCGCAGCTGACCATCATGATCGGCTTCGTACGGCGTTTCGACGCCAGCTACCATGACGCGCAGCAAAAGATCGCCCAAGGGCTGATCGGCAAGCCGTATCTCGTGCGTTCGCAAACCTGCGACCAGAACGACCCCAGCGGCGCCTTCATGCGCTTCGCCCCCACCAGCGGCGGCATCTTCCTCGATTGCAGCGTGCACGACATCGACCTGGCGCGCTGGCTGCTGGGCAATCCCGTGCCCAAGCGCGTGTATGCGAGCGGCACCAACGCCATCCACACGGGCTTGCAGGCGTTCGGCGACGTCGACAACGGCCTGGCCACGGTCGAGTTTGCCGATGGCAGCATGGCCAGCTTCATGGCATCGCGCACCATGGCGCATGGCCATGAAACCCTGACGGAAGTGTTCGGCACGGGCGGCCGCCTGGCCGTGGGCAGCAATCCGCGCCTGAACAGGGTGGAAATCTCGGATGCGCATGGCGTGCGCAATGAATGCACGCCGGACTTCTATGCCCGCTTCGCCGACGCCTTTTTAATCGAGGCGCAGGAATTCACGGACGCGGCACTGGGCCGGCGCACCCTGTCACTGACCTTGCACGACGCGACGGAAGCGACGCGCATCGGCCTGGCCATGACGCAAGCGATGCGCGAGGCACGGCCCGTCGAGTTTTAAGCCGCCAGTGGACTCAGGCAGCCGGTGCAGGAAACGGTTGCTTTGGCTCCACGGCCAGACGCAAGCCCATGGCATCGAGGATGGCCGTCAAGGTGCTCAGCGAGGGATTGCCCTCGGGCGACAAGGTGCGGTACAGCTGGGTAGGATTGAGCTTGGCCGCCTGCGCCACGGCGGGCACGCCGCCAAAGGCGCGCGTCAGCTGGCGCAGCACGGCCAGCAGTTCGCCGTGATCGCCATCGACGAGGATATTGTTGATCAATTCAAGGGCGAAGGCGGGATCGTCGCGGTACAGCTCAGCCATCGCTTCGTCATGCGAGCGGTCTCTCGGTGCTTTACGGATATCCTCGCTCATGTTCTCTCTCATGTCCTCTCTCCTTCCAGTCGTGCCAGCAGGCACAGGCGTATTCGATATCTTTCGGCTGCGTGCGCTTGTCGCCTCCGCATAGCAACAAAATGAGCTGCGTCCCGGCAATAGCGTAATACACGCGGTAGCCGGGCCCCACATCGATGCGTAATTCCCACACGCCGTCGTGGCAAAACTTGTGATCGCCAAAATTTCCGGGAATCATACGCAGCACGCGCCTGGCTATGGCCACCCTGGCCGTATTGTCGCGTTGGCGTTTCAGCCATTCCGTATACAAGTCCCTGCCCGATGATGTCAGGTAGTGCCGGATCTCAAACATCATATTCGTCCATAAACGAAGAAAGATCAAGGAGAAAATCACGTGAATACAAAAAGAAGACCACGTCATCTTGCGACTAAACCGCGTGACGCAGGTGCAGAATGCCGGGATCAGTGATGTATATCAAGACGCGTTTCCCCAGTTACTGTAAAGAAATCATGTGGCGCGTACACGCCTCACACGCATCCGATTGCGCTATACAATAAGCGCTGTCCAACCGTGAAAAACCCTGCCTCCATGACGCACAACGATAGCAACTCCCCCTCCCTCGCCGACGTGGCCGAACGCTACGTCAAGCTGGTCCTGGCCATGGGCCAGCACGATGCCTCATATGTCGATGCGTATTACGGACCGCCCGCGTGGCAGCAAGACGCGGTCAAACAGCCACAGAGTTTGAGCGATATCAAGGATGGCGCAAACGCGGCGCTGGCCCTGCTGGCGGATGACGCATCCTTGCGCGCCGTCAACCTGCACAAGCAGTTGCAAGCCGTACTGGCCAAGGCCGATATGCTGCAGGGAGCACGCCTCGATTTCGATACGGAAAGCGCACGCCTGTACGATGCCGTCTCGCCCCACCACAGCCGCGCATACTACGAGGCACTGGTGGCGGAAATCGACGCCTTGCTGCCAGGCGACGGCACGGTGAGCGACAGGGTCAACGCCTTGCGTGCGCAACTCGTCATTCCCGCCGACAAGCTGCGGGCCGTCATGGAGGCGGCCATCCGCGCAGGCCGCGAACGCACCCTGCAGTACATCGCCCTGCCCGAAGGCGAAGATTTTGTGCTGGAATTCGTCTGCGACAAGCCATGGAGCGGCTACAACTGGTACAAGGGCAACTACCAGAGCGTGATCCAGATCAATACGGACTTGCCCGTGTATATCGATCGCGCCGTCGATCTCGGTTGCCACGAAGCGTATCCGGGCCACCACGTCTACAACGTGCTGCTGGAACGCGACCTGGTGCGCGGCAAAGGCTGGATGGAATACTGCATCTATCCGCTGTACTCGCCGCAATCCTTGATCGCCGAAGGCACGGCCAATTACGGCATCGAACTGAGTTTTACGGATGCGGAGCGGCTGGACTTCGAACAGCAGGTGCTGTACCCGCTGGCCGGCCTGGACCCGGCGCTGGCGCCCCGCTATGCGCAACTCAATGCGCTGCTGGCCAAACTCGGCTACGCCGACAACGACATCGCGCGCCAGTACCTCGAAGGCAGCATCACGCGCGAAGAAGCGCTGGAATGGCTGGTCAACGTGCGCCTGTATCCGGCCGAGAAATCGGCGCAGCGCCTGCAGTTCTACGATGCCATGGGTGCTTATGTCATCAACTACAACCTGGGCCAGGACATGGCGAAAGCCTATGTCGAACGCCAGGGCGGTACGCGCGCCGAGCACTGGGCCGCCTTCCGCGATTTGATGTCGTCGCCGCGCGTGCCCAGCGCGCTGCTGGAATGAGGCGCACACAGGAGAATCGCATGCACACCACGCACACTGCCAGCGCCCTGCTGCTGGTCCTGTTCTTCAGCCATGCGGCGTGGGCCAGGGATGCCGCCGTCGCCACGGCACCGGGTGCGCGCCAGCAGGCGCTGATGGCCACCGTCGTGGGCAGCGCCGCCCATCCGCGCATCCTGCAGGTGCGCCTCGATGAACTGCATCCGACCCAGCCCGCGATCGGCTACGACCAGGTGTACTACAAGCTGGGACGCTATGCAGCCGAAGAAAAACACATCGCCGACATCGCCAGGCCGAAGAAATTCGCCGACCTGTGCGAGGCCAATGGCCAGGGCGACGTCTTGCCCGACACGGCCAATGTAGCCGGCGCCACCCTGGCCGCACCACCGGCCGGCTACCGCTGCAAGGCGGCCGTGGGCAGCCGCCCGGACGACATGAAGAGCGTCGTCATCGGCCCGCGCGGCGTCGTGTACCTGACCGATGGCCACCACACGTTTTCCACCTTTTGGGAGGCCGATGGCGGACGCAATCATCAATTGAAGGTGTGGGTCAAGGTCAGCGACAATTTCAGCGCGCTGGGTGAAGCGGCGTTCTGGACGCGCATGCGCGCAGAAAACAAGGTGTGGCTGAAGAACGGCCGCAACCAGGCCATCACGCCGCAGCAGCTGCCGGCCGCCATCGGCCTGGCGTCGCTGGGCGACGACCCGTACCGCTCGCTCGTCTACTTTACGCGCGAGATCGGCTACAAGCCGCCCGCGCATGCCACGGAATTTCTCGAGTTTTACTGGGCCGGCTGGCTGCGCGGCAAACCGGCGCTGGACCTGGCGCGCATCGACCTGCTTGATCGCGCCGCGTATGCCGGCGTCATCCTCCAAGCGGCGCAGGCCATGGTGGCGCTGCAGCCGGATGACATCGTCAGCGGCGGCAAGCGCGCCGCAGACCTGGGCGCACTGGACAAGGTCGAGCGCGAAACGCTGGACGAATTGACGCAGAACAAAGGCAAGCTGGGCTACGCCATCGCGTACAGGAAATCGCTGGCGCAATAATCGCCGGCGCAAACGACAACGGCCCGCCTGTCAGCTGACAGGCGGGCCGTTATCTATGGCAGGTGCCGCTTAGGCGATGCGTTCGCCATTGGCCGGATCAAACAGGGCCGCTTTCGACAGGTTGAACGACAGCTGCATGGTCTGCCCCGGCAGTACGGCTTCGCGCGGGTGCGTGCGGCAAGTGACGGCCGCGCCGTTCAGGCGCGTCGTCAGCAGGGTATCCGGGCCGGTCGGCTCGACCAGGTCGATCAGACAACCGAGTTCCTGGCCCACGTCGCCGTGCGCGCTGCTCATGTCCGTGATCTGCTCCGGGCGCACGCCCAGGACCACCTCGCGGCCCGCGTAGGCGCGCAGCTTGTCGGCGTCGAAAGGCAAAGCCAGGCGCATGCTCTTGCCCGCGTTGTCGATGGCAACAAACACCTCGTTACCCTCGATGACAGGCTTGACGGTAATGAAGTTCATCGATGGCGAGCCGATGAAGCCGGCCACGAACAGATTTGCCGGATTGTCATAGATTTCCTGCGGCGTGCCCAGTTGCTGCACCACCCCATCCTTCATGACGGCGATCAGGTCACCCATGGTCATCGCTTCGATCTGGTCATGCGTGACGTAGACGATGGTCGCTTTCAGGCGCTGGTGCAGCAGCTTGATCTCGGCGCGCATTTCCACGCGCAGCTTGGCGTCCAGGTTCGACAGCGGTTCGTCGAACAGGAACAGCGAAGGCTTGCGCGAGATGGCGCGGCCCATGGCGACCCGCTGGCGCTGACCGCCCGACAGCTGCGCCGGACGGCGGTCCAGCAAGTGCGTGATCTGCAGCGTTTCGGCGACGCGGGCGACGATTTCTTCCTGCTCCGCCTTCGGCACCTTTTTCACGTTCAGGCCAAACGCGATGTTTTCGCGCACCGTCATCGACGGGTACAGCGCATACGACTGGAACACCATGGCGATGTCACGGTCCTTCGGCGGCAGGTCGTTGACGACCTTGCCGTCGATGAGGATTTCGCCCGAGGTGACGCTTTCCAGGCCGGCCACCATGTTGAGCAAGGTCGATTTGCCGGAGCCGGAGCCGCCGACGAGGATCAGGAACTGGCCATCCTTGATCTCGATGTCGATGCCTTTCAAGACTTCGACGCCATTCGTATACACCTTGCGGATACCGCGTATCGATAAACTGGACATATTATTTCCTTAACCTTTGACTGCGCCTGCGGTCAGACCGCGCACAAAATATCGGCCTGCGACCAGATAGACCAGCAGGGTAGGCAGCGCGGCAATCACCGCGGCCGCCATGTTGACGTTGTATTCCTTCACGCCCGTGGACGTGTTGACCAGATTGTTCAAGCCCACCGTGATCGGTTGCGAATCGCCGCTGGCGAAGACGATGCCGAACAGGAAGTCGTTCCAGATCTGCGTGAACTGCCAGATGATGCAGACGACGAAAATCGGACCCGAAATCGGCAGCACGATCTTGCGGAAGATCAGGAAGAAGCCGGCGCCATCGATGCGCGCCGCCTTGATCAGTTCTTCCGGCACGCCGATGTAGTAGTTACGGAAGAACAGGGTCGTGAACGCCGTGCCGTACACCACGTGCACGAAGACCAGGCCCGTGGTGGTGTTGGCCAGGCCGAATTCGCCCAGCAAACGCGCCATCGGCAGTATCACCACCTGGAACGGAATGAAGCAGCCCACCAGCAAGGCGGCGAACAGCATTTCCGAACCACGGAAGCGCCAGTGCGCGAACACGTAGCCGTTGAAGGCGCCCAGGAAGGTCGAGATCAGCACGGCGGGTATCACCATCTTGATCGAATTCCAGAAGAACGGCTGCATGCCGTCGCAGGTGACGCCCGTGCAGGCCGAAGACCAGGCCTTGGCCCAGGAATCGAACTGCCATACGTGCGGCAAGGCCAGCAGGTTGCCGCTGCGGATTTCGTCGAGCGACTTGAACGACGTCGACAGGGTCACGTACAGGGGCACGATGTAGTACACCGCGAACAGAATCAGCAGCAGGTACAGCACCACCCGTCCCAGGGTGAGTTTGTTGTTACGTGTAGGAGTGTGTGTCATCTCATCGCCTTTGCGCTGCGCGTTTCCAGGTACATCAGCGGCACGAGCACGGCCACGATGGTGGCCAGCATCATCATTGCCGATGCCGAGCCCAGGCCCAGCTGGCCGCGGGTGAAGGAAAACTGGTACATGAAGATGGCCGGCACGGACGACGAGTTGCCAGGTCCGCCAGCCGTCAGTGCGATGACCAGGTCGAAGCTCTTGATGGCGATATGCGCCAGGATCAGCAGCACGCTGAAGAACACGGGACGCATGGCGGGAATCACGATGCGCCAGTAGATCGTCGGCAGCGATGCGCCGTCGACTTGCGCCGCCTTGATGATTTCATCATCGATGCCGCGCAGGCCGGCCAGGAACAGCGCCATGACGAAGCCCGACGATTGCCACACGCCGGCGATCACCACCGTGTAGATGGCCATGTCGGAATTGACCAGCCAGTCGAAGGTGAACGAGGTCCAGCCCCAGTCGTGCATGACCTTTTCCAGGCCCAGGCTGGGATTGAGCATCCATTTCCAGGCCGTGCCGGTGACGATGAAGGACAGCGCCATCGGATACAGGTAGATGGCGCGCAGCGCGCCTTCGGCGCGAATTTTCTGGTCCAGCAGGATCGCCAGGAACAGGCCGATGGCGATGCTGCAACCGATGAACAGGACACCGAAGATGCCGAGGTTCTTGAGCGAGGTCCACCAGCGCTCATTGTCGAACAGCTCGACGTATTGCACCAGGCCGGCGAACTCGTAGTTCGGCATCAGCCGCGATTCGGTCAGCGACAGCCAACCGGTCAAAAAGATAAAACCATAGACGAACAGCAGACTGGCGATGAGCGTGGGGCCCAGCACCATCTGCGGTATCCATCGGTCGAATTGCTTGCGTATGGACATAGGAGAGCCGTAGAGAGAACTGCGTGTGGCGCCGGCCTGGACGAACGCCAGGGCGGGCGCCTGCGATGCATGCGATGCAGCGGGCGCCGGCGGGAGTGCCGGCGCCGGCGTGATTACTTCACCTTTGCCGCTTTGGCCAATGCAGCAACCGCGTCTTTCGAGCTCATGTTGGTATTCATGAACTTGGCGATGACGTCGGTCACGGCGCCTTGCGTGGCCGATGGCAGCGCCATGCCGTGCGCGAACGATGGCACCAGGCCGCCGGTCTTGTTGGTGGCGTCCATGTCTTCCATCGATTTCAGGGCGCAAGCGTCAAACTTGTCCTTGGAAACGCCGGAACGCACAGGGATGGAACCCTTGTTCAGGTTGAAGATCGACTGGAACTTCGGATTCATGATGGCGTTGGCCAGAGCGATCTGCCCTTTCTTCGCATTCGCATCCTTTTGCGTGAACATGGCAAACGAATCGATGTTGAAGGTGTAGGCCTTGTCCGTGCCAGGCGCTGCCACACACAGGTAATCCTTGCCCGGCACCTTGCCGGCGGCCGTGAATTCGCCCTTGGCCCAGTCGCCCATGAACTGGAAGCCGGCCTTGTTGTTGATGACCATGGCGGTCGCCAGGTTCCAGTCGCGGCCTGCCGCATCCTTGTCGATGTAGGTCTTCACCTTGCCCAGGGTGTCGAACACCTTGAGCATGGTCGGACCGGTCAATTCCTTCTGGTCCAGCTTGAGGATGGCCTTTTTGTAGAATTCCGTGCCGCCCACGCCCAGCGCGACCGATTCAAACACGGTGGCGTCCTGCCAAGGCTGGCCGCCGTGGGCGATCGCGATGCCGCCCGATTTCTTGATTTTCTCGGCCGCGTCGAAGAACGCATCCCAGGTGGTCGGGGTGGTGGCCACGCCGGCTTTTTTCAGCACTTCCGGATTGACCCACATCCAGTTGACGCGGTGGACGTTGACGGGAGCGGCAACGTAGTGGCCCTTGTATTTCATGATGTCGGCGACAACTTTCGGCAGCACGGCATCCCATTTGCCTGGAATGGCGGCATCGTCGATATTGGCCAGCACGCCTTCCGCGCCCCACTCCTGGATCGATGGACCCTTGATCTGGGCGGCCGTTGGCGGGTTGCCGGAAATGACGCGGGTTTTCAGCGCGGTCGCGGCGTTTTCGCCAGCGCCACCAGCCACGGCGAAGTCTTTCCAGCCGAAGCCGCTTTCTTTCACGATTTGCTGCAACTGGCCCACGGACTTCGCTTCGCCGCCGGAGGTCCAGTAGTGCAACACTTCCACGTCGGTCGCAAAGGCGCTGCCGGCAAATGCCAGGGTGGTCAGTGCGGCCAGTTGGGTAATCTTGAATTTCAGTTTCATCTCCACATTCCTTTTTTGATCAAGCTTTTAGGGGGCTTCGGCATACGGGAGCCGAAAAAGGTGAAATCTGCGCCTGTACCGGCGCTCTTGTGCTCAGACCCGCTTGCAAACGGGCATCATCTTCAGTGAAAAGACGGCGCCGTGATCCATGACATGCCTACATTGTATTTATATCACGGGACGGCGCCAAAAACGCATCCGC
>JAEAMG010000198.1_pt1 | contig 92971 bp, 58 predicted proteins | sample 8958741 | NCBI WGS metagenome assembly JAEAMG01 (sample SAMN16933256, study PRJNA681125) | bioreactor sludge metagenome | isolation source: anaerobic bioreactor treating anionic surfactant - SDBS | place: India: Bengaluru | collected 2019-02-28
CGCTCTTGCATTTTATTTCCAAAATCATCAACTCAAGTCCGACAGACTCCTAGTTCGTGCAGGTACACATTGGCAAAAAACTGGGAGGTTAAATTGCCTATGGGAAGCCCTTTATCTTTTCCTGAACCAAAAAGGCTTTTTTGCGCCGGTATTTTCCTCAGCATGTGCTGATCACCCTTAAAGATATAGTCTTCCGTACAATCGTGGAAGATTATCTCTGACAGTAAAGAGAGCAAAGCTTCTGATTGTACGCTTCGTGTAAACATTGAAAACAGAATATCTTTATCAATACTGGTGAAAAAAGAACGGATGTCAAGCTGCAGGAAAAAAGCGGCCTCTTTCTGATTTTTTGTTGCTCTCAGCATAAAGCTCTGCAACTGTTTCACCGCGGTGTGAATCCCCTTGCCAACCCTGCAGGCATAGGAGTCATGAATAAAGCGCGGTTCCCAAACTTTTTCCAGCTCGCGCACCAACAGATGATGGACAACCCTGTCCCTGAAGTCAGCGGCAAATATCTCTCTCAATTTGGGCGTCATGGTTACAAAACAAACAGAGCGGGATGGCCGGTACGCTCCTTTCTGCAACTCAGAGGCAAGACTGAACAGGTTATCCAGAAGCCTGTATTCGAATCTGAGCGCATTAATCGTACCTCTTTTCCTTCGTCTGCAGTCTAAATAAGCTTTATAGACCGACTCAAAAGAGAGCAGCGAACACTTTCCCGACCGAACCGCCCGCACATAGTTGTTGTTGTTTGACTTATTGTCGTTGTTCACGTTGCCATTGTTGAAATTGACGATCCAGGCGTTGTTCGGATTGTTGGCGTTAGTAGTAGACGACCAGTAGTTGGACGACACTACTCACCTCCCCACTTGACGGCTAAACAGCCCACCGGATACCGAAAGCTCAATATCCTGCATAAAAATGCCATTATCCTAACTGGCGGGGAAGGCGCACAGTGTTCTGAGTGCGCTCATCTACCCATCCTATTTAAGATGGTTGATGATTCTGTCTCCCCTTGCTGCTCTTAAGCCATCCCTCGCTCTGTTTGCACAAAATCACGGCTAAACTGGATGCATGCTGAAAACTCTTGAAACTGGCAAATGCCTTCACCTCCTTTGCAAAGACAATGGATGTCTTGAGCATTTCACAAGCCTCAACCAGTTCAGACAATACCGCTCCCTTATCCCGGCATGAGTTTGCCCGTATGATCAGCAAGATTATCTTCCGGGAGTGTTCCCGCAACTCAGTGCCAATACTGTACTTGTTGTAGCGGCTGAAATTCCTCACCACCTGCTGAATATATACCGCCAGTTCAATAGCCTTTTTATAAATGGGCAAATGCTCGTATCGCGCCAAGGAAGACTCTTGCAGTATCAAAGTGTCATGGTGGTACAGTAAAATAATAGTTTCAAAGCTTCAGCATATAATTCTAAATTCCCAAATATCCCAATAATCACTGTCCCGACCGAACCGCCCGCACATAGAAGCCGCTGCCCGACTTATGGCCGCCGTACACGTAGCCATCGTAGAAAAAGACGAGCCAGGCGCCGTCCGGATCGGAGGCGTTAGCAGTAGACGACCAGTAGACGGACGACACGGTGTTAGGGAAATAGTCAGTATTTATGGTCGGGCCGGGGTATGTTATGCTGCTGTCAACAAGACTGGAAAGCTCCTTTATGGTTGGCAATCGCCAATCGGAATGTCCGCCGAAATTTTGTGAGTTGAGGGTAGAGATAAAGACATCCTGTGCATCGTACCAATTATAGTAATTATCTTTATCATGAATGGAGCCATCGTCGGTTTTATTCTCCCACATCAAACCGGTCACATTGTCCAGCACCATGATTCCACCGGACAGGCTGGTATATGAATGGCGGTTGCATGGGTACTGCGCATCCTGACCATAGAAACTCTGCCCCGGTGATGGACAGGGTATGATCTCATTTCCCGCCGTATCATAGCACTTGGTCTGCCCCGTGTCGGGTAGAGTTCCGGCAAATACGAAGCAGGGCAGAACCATTAACAGCGCGCACAATAAAAATATTATTTTCATCCTTGCCTCCTCCTCATAGATTAACCTTAATGATAAAGGGTGCCGCTAAAAGGTAAATGAATAGGTAAATTCCCAAAACTGCCGTGTCTCGGAATTCGAGACTACCGGCTTGTGAAGGAGAGAATCATTTGTCGGACTTAATGTAAGCGGCTATATCCCGCACAAACTCTTTTGTCCGCACATGCCACTCTTCCACAATGTGTTGGTCTATTTTAAAAAGATCTTCATAGTCTGATTGCTGTCTGTATTTAAACAAAAGATTAAATAACTGGCCGTGGTATTTCTCGATCTTGCCGGTTGCGATAAACCGACTGTTAAAAAGAGACCTCACACCCGTATGTTTTGCCGAAACAAGATCAAATTTCAGGAGCAATGCATTGACCGCATAGAAACATGCATAATAAAGGCGGCTTATGCAGGTTTCCCAGTGACGCATGTCCACCATTACACCGGCTTCTTCCAGGGCGGATTCCGCGCGATGCAGCCGATATCGTATCAGCTCGTCTTTCGGCTGGCTCATACCGCAATCCCCTCTTTCACCACATTCTGAAAAAAGGGGGTAGCCCGCATGAGCGGATCACTCCATTCCCGCTTTGTGTGAATGATTGTGTTTATACTTTCTCCGAAAGCTAATTCAAGTTCAAACAGTTTATTATGAAGTTCTATTTTTTCTTTTTCGCCTATGGCCTTATTAATGATAATAAGAACATCCCAGTCGGAATGTCGGGTTGCTGTTTCCCGTGAGCGGGAACCGAACAAAATAATTTTAGCCGTCGGATACTCTCTAAGAACCGCGTTCTTTATCTCACTTACTATTGGGCCATGAGCCACTGAATATTTTCTTCGAGATTCTCTCACGCTATGACTTTTCCTGCCAACCATAGGACACCATCTTCCTTAAAAGGGGACGTCGTTGACAAATCGCACTTTCACCGAGACGGCGTGTTGTTTCTGTGTATGAAAGAGGGGGACAAAGAGAGGGACGCAGGTGAAAAGGTGCATATCTTTTTTCTTTACCGGGCATATTATTAAGAGCAGGATTAGAAATTCTTCGCAAACGCCTCATTCGAAATGCAAGCGGAGGGACACGTACGCCCTCGGACTTTTGCCGCCATGATGGAGTAGGCCCTCAAGCGGCGTATTCATCCTGAGGCTTGGATCGCTGGATCAAAAAAGAATCGCCCCACCTTCTAAAAGAACTTGTTCCTTGGAAAAGATGGGGTGTATTGTTTATTTTAAGTCAAGGAGCTTGTTGCGCACCCCACCCCCTCATTTTAAGTCCGCCTCTTATAATGCATGTATTTAAACCACAATTTAGGGGCAAATTCAAGGACTTATTTTTCACAAATATGCTAATGTCAAAGCCCAAAGTTCCCAGTTCAAATGAACGACAAAATCCAAATGTCTAAATTGCTCCTCTGCGCTTTGCGTTTAAATTTCGCGGCTGAAAGCCGCTCCTACCGGCCGGGGTACCTTTTTCTCGGAATGATTGTTTTTCTTATGTCATTTAGCATTTGAGCTTTGGAATTTGGCATTGCCCTGCCTCTTCCCATATCTCAAATAAGTCCCACCTTTCTCCCCACCTTCTGAAGCGCCTCCAGCGCAAAGGCCAGTTCACCCCGGGTATGCGCTGCCGAGACGGTTATGCGCAACCGGGACGTGCCCTGCGGAACAGAGGGCGGCCTGATGCCCTGGATAAAAACCCCCTCCTCCAGGAGCAGCGCAGCCATCTCCATGGTCAGAGATGCGTCGCCCAGAAGAATCGGGATAATCTGGGTCTCGCCGCCGGGAACCGTGAATCCGAGTTGCATAATCCCCTGCCTGAGGCGGTTTGCGTTGTCCCGCAGGCGCGCCCGCAGCTCCGGCTCCTCATCCACCAGTTCAAGTGCGGCGACGGCCGAGGCGATGACGGACGGGGGGAGCCCGGTGGTAAAAATAAAGGGTCGCGAGCGGTTAATCAGGAATTCCCGCAGGTCCCGGCTGCCCGCCACAAAAGCTCCGAATCCGCCCAGCGCCTTGCCGAAGGTCCCCATGGCAATGTCGATCTTTTCCGCCAGGCCGAAATGGTCCCCGGTACCGCCGCCGTTGGGCCCCAGCACCCCGGTGGCGTGGGCATCATCAACCATCAGCATGCAGGCATACTGTTCGGCCAGCGTCACCAGCTCGGGAAGCGGCGCCATATCGCCGTCCATGCTGAATATCCCGTCGGTGACAATGAGCCTCCTCTTGAAGCCCCCGGCATCGGCAAGCAATTGTTCCAGCGAGTCCATGCGCTTGTGGGGGTACACCATGACCTGCGCCCTGCTCAAGCGGCAGGCGTCGATGATGCTCGCGTGATTGAACTCGTCGCTGATGACGAGGTCACCTTCCCCGGCCAGCGCGGTTATGACCCCCAGATTGGCCATGTACCCGGTGCTGTACAGCAGCGCCGCATCCTTCTTCTTAAGCTGCGCCACCTTTTCCTCAAGCTGCCGGTTCAGGTCAAGGTTGCCGCAGACCAGGCGCGATGAGCCCGAGCCGGCGCCGTAGCGCTCCACCGCCTCCCCGGCGGCGGCCTTCAGGCGGGGATGATTGGCCAGCCCGAGGTAATCGTTTGAAGCAAATTGCAGCGCCTTCCTGCCGTCAATGATGACGGAGGTCCCCGTGGGACCTTCCACATCCTTGAGCGACCGGTAGAGGCCGTGCCGCTTCAAATCCTCCAGCTGATCGTGCAAGAAGTCCATGGGCCCTTATAACAATAAGCCAGGATATTCCACAGCACTGCTGTGGAGATGAATGGCATTCCCTCTCCTCTGCGAGACTGTTTCATAAACCCTGTTTTGTCATTTCGAGGGTATCCGAGAAATCTTATACAATAATGAAATCAATTCTATAAGATTCCTCACATTCGTTCGGAATGACAACACTCCCTGTTATGACACAGTCTCTAGCGCAGGGGGACCAGATACATGAAATTCGCTATGGGGCGTGAAAGAAACAAAAAATCCTCATGCTTCAGGTCCGCCGGCTCAACATAGCGCTCCCATTCTTTTTCATATGCCAGATCACCGCTGTCGGTGGGGATGACGATCCGGCAAGGGAGATCGCCGGACCGGGCAACCCGATCCGGTATCCCGTAGCCGTAGGCCATGTGTCCGGTTCCCGCAAGCACGACCATGGTTTTTGCCATCCCCTCGGCTGTTCCCAGGTACGACACCACCCCGTACGCCATGGTGGAATCCCACACATCCTGGGCCTCATAGGCGGCTTCCTGCATGTCCGCGCGCACCATTTTATGCCTGCCGATGGAGAGGGCCAGAAGGCGGCGGTGCTCCTCGGAAGACCTGGTGATGGGCGGCAGCATCCGGCGCCCCTCTTCACTCAATCCCGCGAGCCCCTTGTGCGCCACTTCCTTCACCAGGTCGCGCGGCGCATTGAGCGCCCTGATGGGGATGTGCTGCTTGCGGGCATACTCAAAGATAGGCCGGTACATGCCGTAGTCAGCGCCCCAGTTGGTTTCCCAGTCGATGAGCCGCAGGAATTCCTTTTCCCCCAGGCGGCCTGCCGTCCAGGCGTCAAGATGCGGCTGCACGGTGAAGGGGAGCATCTCCAGGCCGATGGCCAGCGGGACATTTTTGCGGTCCAGCGTTTTGATGATTCGCAGCTGAAAGCGATGATGCCGCTTCAGGGTATGGATTTCGCCGACATACACCACCCGGGCCCGGGCCAGTGAATCGATCATCTCGTCAAAGGAAACCGGCTCCCCCTGGTAGACATCCAGATGAACCGCTTCTCTGAAATGAATGCAGGAGAGAGGAAGAAGCAAAACAGCCGGGAGGATTACCAAAGGGATGAGCCTGCGCATGCGCATTCATCCTCGCGTGAGATACCGTTTTATCTTGCTCCAGGCCCCCGACCCGAGCAGCTTGTCGGCCACCTGTATGACCCGCCTGATCTGCTCAAGCACATCTCCCTCACCCGCCCAATGTTCTCGCAGCACTTCCGGACCGGCGCTTTCCAGAACGCTGTTGAGCACAAAGGCCGCAAGGGCAACATCGTCAATGTAGCCCGCGGGACCGAAAAGCGCTTCCGGCACCACGTCAACCGGCGACATGAAATAAGCAACCGCCCCGCCCACCTTGGCTTTCTCCCTGCCGGGGACCCGGGGATCAAGGAGAAGTTTGCAGAGCAAATGGAAGAAGTCAGGGGCAAGCAGGACGTACTCGAGCGCCCGGGTATCCCTGCCGGCTCCCGCTGCCCATGCTTTAATGCGTTTACGCAGCTTCTGATAAAAATCCTCGTTCTCCATGCCGCACCGGCCTCTCTGTTGCGTGCTGTTCCCGAGAAACTTGATTGTTTAACACGAAAATGAGGTCTCTGTAGGGGCGACCGGCCGGTCGCCCTTACCCATACGGGGAAGGATGCCCTCCATCCATTTCTTCCGCTTACATTACAACCCGTATCCGGGCGCCCAGCGCCTGCATTTTTTGGATGTAGCCGGGAAATGTCACATCGATCGATTCCGCCGTGTCAATCTCGGTCTCACCCCCGGCCACCATGCCGGCAAGGGAAAGCGCCATGACCACCCGGTGGTCATGATGGCCGCACACCCTGGCGCCGGTGAGCCTGCTCTCCCGGATGATCAGCCCGTCTTCCAGCTCCTCGATGGCCGCCCCCATTTTAGAAAGCTCGGTTGCCATCACCCGGATGCGGTCGGTCTCCTTGATCCGCGCCTGGGGCACGTTCCTGAGCACGGTCTTTCCCCTGGCGCAGCATCCCACCACGGCAAGGGCGGGAAGCGCGTCCGGCGTGCTGTTCAAATCCAGCTCGGCGCCGGCCAGCTCTCCCGGCGAGACCAGGATGCCTTCCGGGGTCGCCTCAATGCACGCCCCCATCCCGGAGAGCATCGTCAGCACCTCCTTGTCACCCTGGCTGTCGCTCATGTTCAGCCCCCTGAGCAGGAGGCGGGACGAGGTGATGGCCGCGGCACAGAGCGGAAAGGCGGCGGAAGAAAAATCGCCCGGCACCGGCTTATCAAAGCAGTGATACCCCTGTCCTCCCTTGATGAAAAAGGACTCCCAGCCGTACCGTTCATAGCGAATCCCCTGCTCCGCCAGCCAGGACAGGGTCAGCTCCACATAGGGCTTCTCGTTGAGTGCGGCAACATGAATTTCGGTGTCCCCTTCCAGGAGGGGTGCGCTGATCAAAAGGCTGGAGAGAAACTGCGAGGTCACCCCGCTCACCCCGGTCCTGCCGCCCCGCATTCTGCCCCTCACGCTCACCGGGCAGAAGCCGTTGCCGCTGAGGGAGCGCGCGCTGCCGCCCAGGTTGTTTACCGCGTCCAGCAGAGGCTGCAGCGGCCTGGTTCTCAATGAAGCATCCCCGTCAAAAACGGCCTCGCCGTCCTGGAGGGCGGCCGCGCTGATCAAAAGGCGAAGCGAGGTGCCGGAATTGCCCAGGTCGATCCGGGGCAGGGTGAGCCGCGGGCGCCCGGCAACCCCTCGCACCACCAACTGCGCGCCTGTTTCAATTGCAGCGCCCAGCGCCCGGCATCCCTGTACCGCTGAGCGGGTGTCACCGGAATCAAGCGGGCTCCGAATGCACGATGTTCCTTCGGCAAGTGAGGCAATGACCACCGCCCGGATGGTGTGGGACTTGGACGCGGGAATATCGATGCTTCCCTGCAGGCGGGAGCGCTCAACCACGATATTCATGCCAGTTCCTGCGCGGCCACGCTTCTCATAAGATCAAGCGGGGCCTTCTGTCCGGTCCACAGCTCGAACTGCAGAGCCGCCTGGTTCACAAACATTTCCAGACCGGTGACCGTGGGACATCCACGTTCTTCAGCTTCCCTGATCAGGCGGGTCCTCAGGGGATTGTATACCGTGTCAAAGACAAGCACGTCCTTGAGCGCCGCTTTATGCACGGGGGTGCTCTCCGCGTGGGGTGACATTCCCACTGATGTCGCGTTAATTACCAGGTCAAAGGAAAGCTTTTCGATGAGTTCAATGGGGCCGAACCGGCATTGCAGTCCCGATGCCAGCGCTTCCGCCCGGGCAACCGTCCGGTTCAGAATGACCGGATCAGCGCCCTTCTCTTTGAGACCGAAGGCAATCGCCCGCGCCGCACCTCCCGCTCCCAAAACCACGGCAGTCTTGCCGTTGAGGTCAATGCTGTCCTCCAGCGCCTGCATGGCGCCGCTCCAGTCGGTATTATAGCCGATGAGCCTTCCGTCCCGGTTGACGATGGTATTAACCGCCCCGATCCGCTGCGCCACCGGTTCTATCTCATCCAGATAGTCCATAACCGCCACCTTGTGCGGGATGGTGACGCTGACCCCGGTGAAACCGACAGCCGCAATGCCCCGGACCGCCTCCTGCAGCCGCTCAACCTCGAATGCCAGGAAGACATAATCGAGGCCGAGGCGCTCAAAGGCGGCATTATGCACCAGGGGCGAGAGGGAATGCCCTACCGGATTGCCGATGATGGCACAGAGTTTGGTGGAGGCGGTTATCGTGCGGCCGCGCATCGTTTTCATGGGAAACAGTTCTGAAGTGGTGGAGTACTGGAGTATTGGAGTAATGGTTTCATACTATAACGCTTCGTGATCTTGGCCTTTTTTCTTCGTGCTTCGTGGTGCAGCGATGGAGTATTGGAGTGATGGAGCAATGGGTTCATACGAGTGTCCCCAGTATCCAATATCCAGTATCCAGTATCCAGCACCCTGTCCCCTGTCCCCTGTCCCCTGTCCCCTGTCCCCTGTCCCCTGTCCCCTCTCTCCTTCTACTTCTTCCCCTCTATCATTTCACCCACCCGGTCCGCCGCGTACCGGACATATTCAGCGCATTTTTTGCGGCCCTCCGATGCAAGATAGGCCATGCCTTCTTTGGTTTTGAGATCCACTCCCAGCAGCCCGCGGCAGTTGACCTCTCCGAACCGCGATTTAAAATCAGTCAAAAAGCCGTCCACGTCCCGGTAGATCTCTTTCTTTTCCTTTCCCCTGCCTTCAAGACTGATAATCATAGTTGCGGCCGCGACCGCGCCGCAGACGTAGCCATTTCTGCCCAGTCCCCCGCCAAAGCCTGCGGCCAGGTGGTAATCGAGCGACTCACCGCCCTCTACCAGTTCGCTCAGCGAGCGAAATACCGAAATCGCGCAGTTATTCCCCTGCTCAAAATAGGAAACGGCATGCTCTCCTGTGTCCATCGGCACCTCCCGGTTAACCTGCTGTGCTGTAACAGGATTTGTATAGTACAAGCACCCGCGTTTGTAAATATGAAATAATGGCGGCCCATCACCGCGGTCAGGCGGCGCATCTAACCGGCTGTTCAAAAACATCCCAGATGCAAGGCGCGCGAAATCCTGAGAAATGAGGCGTACATGCAAGTGCGCTGCAGTGACGAAGGATGAGCAGGTAACGCAGGGGATGGGTGTTTTTCAACAGAGTGCCAGGGGGCATGAAAATGAGCGATAGGGAGGGCGGTTGCAGGTTGGCAAGGCTTACCGCATGACAGTCAGGTGATACCGCGCCTGATAGCGCTTATAGATGCGTTCCCCGACGGCATCAGGTCCGGCATGGCTGGTTGAAACAATCCAGTCGGCGCACTCAAGGTAGAGGGGGCGGCGTTCGCGCATGAGTTCCCGAATCTTCTGCAGCGGGTTCCTGCCGCTCAACAGCGGACGGTCGGATGAGCGCGTACGCTTATAGATGGTCGACACACCGGCGACCAGCAGGATGCTGATACCCCGCGCTTTGAGAATGCGGCGGTTCATCGGTTCACAGACCGTCCCTCCGCCGCAGGCAATCACCGCATTACTCTCGGTTGTCGCCAGGACGTGGAGCACCTGCGTCTCGACGGCGCGAAACCGTTCTTTCCCGCTCTCCTCGAACATCTGTGGTATGGTCTTGCCGGTGCTGCCGGTAATCGCCTGATCCAGGTCAATGAAGCGTCGCCCGAGCAGGCGGGCAAGTATCCCGCCCTGGGTGGTTTTACCCACGCCGGAAAAACCGATGAAAAAGATGATGTCAGGGGCCGTCGCATGCGTCTGGCTACACGCCGCCTGCGAAAGGCAGGAGGGATCATACCCTGCAGGAGTTATAGTGCCGGGAGAGTCGTAGCGGGAAGTTTCAATGACCTGCTTCATTGCCGGATGCTCTGCGCGCGCGTTGGAAAGCCTTGTTGGGGTTCCATTTAATATATCTTCCCGATGATTGTCAATTTTAATATTGTGTTTTATACATCTATTTTATATAACCTGTCTACATTATACCCCGGCGCCATACCGCGCCGCCATGCAAAACGATAAGATGGTGAAATCATGGCATCGCAGGACAACACCGGACATCCCCTGTCGGTCAAACGGCGGGTAAAGCTGCAATGGCTGCTGCTGTTCATCGGCATGGTCGTGCTGGTGGCGCTGGTTCGTTTTGTCGGCGGGTTTTTTGCGCCGCGCGGCAACGCCCCCTATAAAATGGCAGCCCTCACAAGGGGTGACATCAGGAAAACCATCTCCTGCAGCGGTCCGCTTGATCCGGTGACCAAGGTGGATGTGGGGACGCAGGTATCGGGCACCATTGCCAGAATCTACGTGGACTATAACGATCCGGTCACCAGGGACCGGATTCTGGCGGAGCTGGATACCTCGCTTTTCAAAGCGGAGGTGGATAACGCCGGGGCCAACCTGCTCAACAAGGAGGCCGCGCTGGAAGAGGCCCAGGCGGAGTACGATCGCAATCTTCCCATTTTCAAAAAGGGGGTCATCTCCGATTTTCAGTTCATCACCACCCGGGTCAAACTAAAAACCCGCCAGGCCGAGCTGCAGTCGGCCCGGGCCACCCTGCAGAAGGCCCGGCGCAACCTTGAGTACGCGGTGATCCGCTCTCCCATTGACGGCATCGTCATCGCCAAAAACGTGGAGGAAGGGCAGACCGTCGCCGCCAATTTCGAAACCCCCACGCTGTTTGAAATTGCCGCCGATTTGTCCCACCTGGAGATTCTGGTAAATGTCGATGAGAGCGACATCGGAGACATCAGGGAAGGACAGAAGGTCACGTTCGAGGTGCAGGCGTATGCCGGCAGGGTGTTTGAAGGAACGGTGAAGAAGATTCGCCTGCAGCCCAAGCTCATATCCAACGTGGTGAACTATACGGTGGTGGTTGATGCCGTCAATCAGGATCATCTGCTGCTCCCGGGCATGACTGCCGAAGTGGACTTTATCATCGCGGAGAAGAACAATGTCCTGCTCGCGCCTACTGCCGCACTGCAGTTCCAGCCCCCGGGGGAGCCTGCCGGGGAAGCGGGCAACCGCGCGGCCGGGGAGGATCAGGGACGGCTGTGGTTCATCGACCGGAACGGTCGTCCGTCCATGGTGCAGGTGAAGACCGGCATTGCCGACGGGTCGTTTACCGAACTGATGGACGCCGGCGCGCTTACCGAAGGGATGCAGGTGCTCTGCGGGGTCAGCAGCACCGCAAAGGACGGCAAGAGCATAAAAAATGTGAATCGCCTCTTGATGGGCGATCAGGCAGGACCGCCTCCCGGTCCGCCGCCGCCCGGCCTGTAGCAGGCTGTTGAAAAAGCGTGGTGCCGCATATGGGGTTGCCGGTCATATTGCAAAACCTGCTCCAGATCGCCCTTACCAGCATTCTCAAGAACAAGCTGCGCAGCATGCTCACCTCGCTCGGCATCATCATCGGAGTCAGCGGGGTGATCGTCATGTCGGCGGTCGGTGAGGGAACCCAGGCGCTGATCCGGCAGGAGATCAACCTGCTCGGCACCAACGTGCTGATTGTGTCGCCCGGTTCGAGCCGGGCGGGCGGCGTGCAGCGCGGCACGGGCAGCCTCAACCGCTTTACCCTGGATGATGTCGCGCAGATCAGGCAGACGGCGACGCTGCTCCAGGCCATATCGCCGCTGGTGATGGCCGGGGGCCAGGTCATTGCCGGCAATGCCAACTGGGCAACCGAAATATGCGGGGTGAGCACCGATTATTTTGCCATAAAGAACTGGAAAACGGAGCAGGGCAGCCTCTTCACCGAAAAGGATGTGGGCGCGAGCAGGAAGGTGGCGCTCCTCGGCAGGAGCGTTGCCGACGAACTGTTCGCCGGCGGGAATCCGGTCGGGCAGAAAATCCGCATCCGAAACATACCCTTTACCGTCATCGGCGTGCTTGAAGAGAAGGGTCAGGGCGGGAGGGGCCTTGATCAGGACGACCTGGTCATTGCCCCGGCCACCACCGTGCTCTACCGCCTCAAGGGGGGGCGCTTTATCGACCTGATCACCGCAAGCGCCGTATCGGCGGATGCGCTGGAGGCGGCCGAGGAGGAGATGCGCGCCGCTCTCCGCAAGGCCCATCGCCTGGAAAGCGGTGAGGACGATTTCACCATTCAGAACCAGACGGAAATCATCGAGGTGGTCACCAAATCGTCAAAGCTGATGACCAGCTTTCTTGCGGCCATCGCCGGCATCGCCCTGGTTGTCGGGGGGATCGGCATCATGAACATCATGCTGGTGTCGGTCACCGAACGGACCCACGAGATCGGCATACGCATGTCGGTGGGCGCGCAGCGCGGCGACATCATGGTGCAGTTTCTCACCGAGGCGGTGGTGCTGAGCGTGATCGGCGGCCTGTGCGGGGTGCTGCTGGCGCTGCTGGCCGCGTTCGGCATCAATGAGTTCACCGCGTTCAGCGCCCTGGTCAGGACGCGGATGATCCTGCTCTCGGTCGCGGTCTCCGCGGCCATCGGGATCGTCTTCGGCTTCTTCCCGGCGCGGAAGGCGGCGCGACTCAACCCGATCGACGCGCTGCGCTATGAGTGATCCGGAGGAGGATATGTGTTTGATTTAAAGCTGCTGGGCATGGGCGCTGCGCTCGGTTCCGCGGCATCCTGGGCCATAGGCTCAATTCTCTTCAAGCGCATCGGTGAAACGGTCACCCCCTTCGGCATGACCCTGAGCAAGGGGGCGGTGAGCTCGCTCCTGCTGGGCGCGGTGCTGTTGGTTACCGGTTGCGGCGACCTCCCCGGCGGAGCCCTCGGTCTCCTGCTGCTGAGCGGCGTTCTCGGGATAGCGGTCGGCGACACCCTTTTCTTTGCCGCGCTGCAGGACCTGGGCCCCATCGGGCTGATCGTATTTTTCATGGCCGGACAGATCCTCACCGCGCTCATGGCCATCCTGCTCCTGGGGGAAATGCCCGGTTCCGGCGAGTGGACGGGCATCGCCGTGGTGCTTGCCGGCATCACCATGGTGCTGATTACGCAAATCTCGCGTGATGCATCGCAGCGGCCGACCCGGCTGCGGGGAATCATGCTGGGTTTTTTTTCCATGCTGGCCATGTCGCTGTCGCTGATTATCGCAAAGCAGGCGCTGGCCTCGGTTTCAACCATGACCGCCACCTTCATCCGCATGGCGGCGGGAACCCTGGGCATGCTCCTCTTCGGCCTGCTCACCGGCCGGGTGCGGGAGTGGCTCAATCCCTTCAGCGACATGAAAATGATCTCGGTGTTTGCGCTCTCCGTGTGCGTGGTCACCTTCGGCGGCTTCTGGCTCTCGCTGGTGGCCATCAAGCACGTGGAGATTGCCATCGCCAATGCGCTCGGCGCGGCCGAGCCCCTGTTTGTCATTCCGCTGGCGATGCTTTTTTTAAAGGAACGGGTTACCCTGATGGAGATAGCCGGGGCGGTGCTCACCGTGTTCGGGGTGGTGCTGCTCTGCAGGGTGTGAGGAGAAGCATGAAACGGCGGTATGCGCATGCGTGGTGAAAGCGCTCAGCAGAACACGGCTCACGGCATTATTGAGGCGCTCGCCGGCAGCGATTTTCATGCCGCCCTGTTGCGGGAGGCCCTTTCCCTCAGCCACGCGGCGCAGCCGCCCCTCTTTGACCTGGCCCGGCAGGCGCGGGATCTCCACTTTCCTGAAAAAAAAGTGGAAGTGCGCAGCGTGATCGAACTATCCAACACCTGCGTGGGCAACTGCCGTTATTGCAACATGGCCCGCAGTTTGCCGCGGGAGCGCTACCGGATTGAACCTGACGCCTTCGAGGAAATCGCCGCCGCCATCCACCGGCGGGGAAGACGGGTCCTGCTCCTGCAGTCGGGGGAAAATCCCGCCCAATCGTTTGTGGACTATGTCTGCCGCTGCGTCGAAGCGGTGAAGGCCCGATTCAGCGATCTGTGCATCATGCTCTGCCTGGGAAATTTGCACCCCGACCAGTATCGCCGGCTGCGGCAGGCGGGGGCGGAGCGCTACATTCTCAAATTTGAAACCTCCAATCCCGCACTCTACCGGCGATTGAAACCCCACGACTTGCTGGAGCGGCGGCTGGCATGCATCGAGCATCTGTTATCGGCCGGTTTCGCCGTGGGCACCGGCAACATCGTCGGCCTGCCCGGTCAGTCGCTCGACGACATCGCGGCCGACCTGCTGCTGGTCAAGCAGTATCCCGTATCGATGATGAGCTGCTCGGCGTTCATCCCCGCGGAGGACTCGCCGTACCGGGCTGAACCGACCGGAAGACTGGACCTCACCCTTGCCACCATGGCTTTGATGAGGATCATGAACCCCCGGGCGCTGATGCCGACCACCAGCTCGCTGGAAAAAGCGGGGGAGGACGGGCAGTATCACGGGCTGCTGGCCGGGGCGAACACGGTTACCGTCCACGACGGGACACCACCCGAGCTCAAGCGCCTGTTCCCCATCTATTCGCTCAAACGGGTTGTACCAAACGAAGCGCACCTGCGGGAGATTGTCCGACGGGCGGGCATGCGCACCTCAATGGAGGCCCTGCATGGATAGCGGCGCCATAGGCGAACTGCTGGAGGCGGCGAGGCCGAGGCTGGAGGATTACCGCCGGCTGAAGAAGGCGGGGCTGGTGCCGATGGACGGCGATTTCTTCCCGTCGGTGCATTATCCGCCGATCACCATGTATCCGCCGATCACCGAAGAGGCGCTGTTTGAAACCTACACCCTGCCGCCCGACGGAATGTTTGATCTCTACGTGCACATCCCCTTTTGCATGCGCCGCTGCGTGTTCTGCCACTATCCCTCCCTGTATGCCGCGGCCGACGCGGAAAAGGACCGCTACCTCACCGCGCTGGAAAAGGAAATGGACATCTACCTGCGCCGGCTGGGGGTCAGCTCCATTAAAGCGCGCTCCATTCTGGTCGGCGGCGGGACCCCCACCGACCTCACCCCGGCGCAGCTGGAGCGACTCCTCGCCTTCTTCACCGCGCGGCTGGATATGAGCGGATGCCGGCAGTTCAATTATGATGTTGATCCCTCGACCCTGGTGGGCCCCGGGGGTTTGGAGCGGCTGCGCATCATGCGGTCGTTCGGCGTCGACCGCCTGACCATCGGGGTGCAGTCCTTCAATGACGCCATCCTCAAGCGGATGAACCGTTCCCATGACGCCGCGGTCGCGCTTGAGTCAATCCGGAACTCGCAGGAGTGCGGCTACAAGGTGAACATTGAATTTATCTTCGGGTACCCCGGCCAGACCATGGAAAACTGGATCGAGGTGGTGGAGCAGGCGCTTCGCACCGGCGTCGATGAGATCCAGTTTTACCGGCTCAAGGTCATCCCCTACGGCGACCAGCAGGGAGTCATCCAAAAGGTGCGGGAGATCCGTCCCGACGAGATGATCCCGGTGGAAGAAATGTTCCTGATGAAGCAGGCGGCCATCGAGCTGCTTGCCCGCAGCGGCTACCACGAAAATTTGCGGCGGGTATTCACCAGGAAGCGGTCGGATATTTCACTCTACGCGTTCAATCAGTGCTGCGCCCTGCTCGACCAGCTGGGATTCGGGCTGACCGCGTTCAGCAGCATGCGCGACCGCTTCGGCCTGAATGTGCAGTACTTTGACGAGTACTATCAAGCGATTGAGGCGGGACGGCTGCCGCTCAACCGCGGATTGGTGCGCAGCGCGGATGAGCAGATGCGCTGGGCCATCATCCTGCCGCTTAAAAATTACTTCATCAGGAAAAAGCAGTATTTAGCGGTGACCGGGGTCCCCCTGGCCGGCGCGTTTCCCCGCACCTTTGCCGCCCTCAAGGAGTTCGGGCTGGTGAGCGAAACCGACTCCCGCGTCGAGCTGACCACGCTGGGGGCGTTTTTCGCCGACGAGGTGGTGCAGCAGTTTCATCAGCAGGACTATATGCCATTTCCCCCGGAAAACTACGCGGCCGGTCCGCTGAACCCTTACACGCAGTGAACTCATGAAGCACCCCTCGGGAGCGCCCGGGGAGATTGTTCAAGGCCATGAAATCATTTTTTGCAGTCGCCATCATGCTGGGCACGGTCCTGGCCGCCCCCGCCCCCTTTGCACAACAGCCGGCTACTCCGGCGGAACCGCCGCCCTACCTCCGCGTCACTTCCAAGGCATCCCTCATCCACCTGGGCAGCCTCGATTCCTTCGACATCACCAAAGGCGGCATCCGGGCGGCAGACCTGCTCTTTGACTGCCTCACCCGGAAGGATGCGCAGCCCGCCCGCGAGGCCATAGAGATCTATCGGCAGATTATTCCCTCGGAAAACTTCGGCGGGGAATATACCGCGCTGGAGTGGATCGGCGAGTTCATGGCCGCCTCCGGCGCGGAGCGAAAAACCATGCTCGCCGACCCGGTGGCGGGGGCCTGGTATGAGTATCTCGCGCAGGATGACTTCGAGCCGCTCAAGGACTATCTGAAGAAGAAGTATCACCTGCAGGAGTGGAAGAACCGGGCGACGCCCAAGTCGGAACCGACGTTCCGGTTTCTGGAGGACTTCATCCTCTTCAACAATCCCCGGCGGGAGCGCTGGGAAAAAACCGGCAAAATCCTTGACGTGCTGGGCCTGAAAAAGGGCGACGTGGTGGCCGACATCGGCAGCGGCCCCGGCTACTATACCTTCAAGTTCGCGGCGATGATCGGGGAGCGCGGCCGGGTGTACGCGGTTGACACCAACCGGCAGCACATCGACTACGTATCGAAGCTGGCAAAGCGCCTGGCGGTAACGAACGTGGAGACCGTGGTGCCGGTGACCTCGGGACTGGCGCTTTCCCGGAAGGCGGACATGGCCTTCCTCTGCTCGCTGTACCACAATATATATGCAATGGACACCGATGAAGAGCGCGAGACCTTCATCAACGGCATCAAGAACAACCTCAAGCCGGACGGCAGGCTGGTAGTGGTGGACAACGGCCTGGTGGAAGACACGACCCTGCCCTATCACGGCCCCCATCTCGCCAGGGAGCTGATCATCAGCCAGCTCTGGCAGTACGGCCTGCGGCTGGTCAACAGCTACCAGTTCATTCCCCAGCGCTACATCCTGGTGTTCAAGATGATGCAAAAGGAACCGCCGCCCGCACCCCCGGCGCGGCTGCCCGGCGATGACTGCGTCCCCCTGGCATCGAAATCGTCCCTGGTCCGCTCCTCGCCGCTCGCCACCTCGCCGGGCTTTACCCTGGCCGGCCGGCGGGCAGCGCGGCTGATGCATGCCGCCCTGGAGAAAAAGGATCCGCAATCGATCGGCGCCGCCCTGGATGCCTACCGGATGCTGATTCCCCGGGAGCGGTTCGGCGATGAATACCTCGCCTGGCAATGGTTCTGCGAGTACCTGCTCGCCTCACCCGGGCAGCAGCAGCGCCTGCTGGCCGACCGGTTCGTGCGCAGCTACGTCGAGCGGCTGGCGCCCGACGATTTCAGCATACTCAAGACCTATCTGCGCTACAAATATTACTTCGATGCCGTGCTCGACGACGACGATGTTGCGCGCGCGGGCCCCGGCGCAAAAAAATTGTCGCTTCGCGACCTGGAACTCCCCGAATCCGCGCCGGTAACACAAGGCCGGCTGAACGAATGGGGCGAGTTCATCGCCTTCAACAGTCCCTATCGCGAAAACTGGGAGCGCACCGGCAAGGTGATCGAGTTCCTCAAGATCACCCCCGGCGCCTGCATCGCCGATCTCGGCTGCGGCCCGGGCTACTATACCTTCAAGTTCGCGGAACGGACCGGCCCCGACGGCATCGTGTACGCCACTGATACGGCGCAGGTCATGATCGACTATGTGAAGGAGGTTGCGGGAAAAAACCAAATTGGTAACGTCCGGACCATCCTGGTGCGCGACAACGACACCGGGCTGCCACCCAACAGTGTGGACCTTGTCTATATCTGCTCCATGTATCACGCCATCTACATGGGTTCACTGGAATACGTAAAGGACGGATTCATCGACAGCCTCAAACGCTCCCTGCGCAAGGGCGCCCGCCTGGTGATTGCCGACAATGCCGTTCTGGCGGACTCTGAAAATCCCTACTACGGCCCCCGCATCGCCCCGGAGCTGATCATCAGCCAGCTCAAGCAGTACGGCTTCCGCCTGGTCGACCGCGCCCAGTTCATCCCGCAACGCTACATCCTGGTCTTTGAAGCGCAATCCTGAGCGCCGCAGTGCAGACAACCGCGCGCAAAAAGGGCCCGGCTCAATGCCGGGCCCGTGTAGGTTCGATTCAGCGCAATCGTATCGAGCATATCAGCTGCGGTTGCGATAGAGCGACGGATCAACCGCGGCGGCCGCGCGGTCACCGTCGAGCGATCCTCCGAGGAAAGCATTGATGCGTTTGCACTGCGTCGCGGGCGACGCGACCATGTCCCGGTAATCCACCTCGATGATCGAGAAGTTTTTCTGCGCCGCAATCCAGCGGCTAAATTTATCCAGTTCCGCCATGAACAGCTCTTTCAATTTTTCATCGCTGATGGCCGCGCCCGGCTTGCCTGAGCGCTGAAGCATTTTCTTCTGGGAGGTCAAAACCTCATCGATGTTCCGGCGCATGAAGATGACCCGGTACTCCTGGTCGGCGGGCAGGTCATACAGCAGTCGGTAGACCATCTTGACCACCTTCCCCCGGGCCCCCGGGACCCAGGATGGATCCTCCCTGGTCTTCTTTACCGGCTCAAATTCATAATATCCCTGGGGGTTATCCTCATCTTTCGTGCGCACGTTATCGGTAAGCGCGGGGATCCCCCCCGCCTCGATCACCTGCATCATCATCGACGTCCCCGAGCGCGGAAGGCCCGACACAATGGTAATAAACGGCAGCTGCTTCATCACTCATATCCTCACTTTCAGAAAAGGTTTGCTCAGCACGGCAAACGCCATGGAGGCAAGGAAAAAATAGACAACCCACCAGTCAGTGCCATACATCCTCGGCTCCCGCGGCGGGTAAGCGATGCTGATTGACTGGACCGGATCACCGGCTGCAAATGGCTTCTCCAGGGGATACATCAGGACATCCCCCAGGTGTGCCCCCGGCCGCTTGGGACTCACCCGCATGAACCCTTCCCCCACCGCCATCTGTTTTTCATAGCGCGTGTCCCCGACATTAAAAATCAGGGTGTGGTTTCCGCGCTCCAGCGGCTGCAGCTTGAAATACACCTCTCCCCGACCGGCAACGCGAACCGGGCCAGCCAGCAGGCGGGCGGCAGGGAGCGGCTCAAGCATAACCCGAGGCAGGGTGCCGGGACGATCCTTCATTTTTACTTGTACCGTAACCTGCCCATCCCCGGGCTGCAGGGGGCGGGCCTGGTACCAGGATCCCATCTGGGCAAGCACCAGGCACACCGGTCCGATGAGCACCAGCATCGGCACCAGTGAGCAGAGGAGAAGCCTGGATGCACCGGCGAAAACTCTCGCCTGGGACTTCATGGCAACGGAGAAGCTGTCCCGGTAAAGCTTGACCGCAAGCAGATTGGCCTTGATGTCGTCCCTGACCCGGCCGATCGCCTGCTGATTGGAGGTGTACTTGAACACCATCAGCGCAAGCACCCCCACCACCGCCGACAGTACCGTCAGTGAAAGCCAGCCCGGACACGCCGCAACCGGCGCCTGGAGCAGGTCTCCCGCGGCGTTGGCCACTGCATTAATCCCGGCAAGCATCCGGATCAGGAGATCGGTCATTCAATGTATCCCAGCCCGCGCAGCTGGTCGGCGATGGCATCATCTGCCTCAGGAGGCGCCTCCAGCCGCGCCACCTCTTTCTCTACAAGGTGGGTTATAAACTCATCGGTACTTGCGTATCCCGCCTTCTCCGCCGCCTTTGTTGCGCGGTCGAAGAGCTGCGCATCAATCTTAATCTTGGCCATGAATCAACTCCCTAAAAGATAGTTCTGCCGGTCATGTCCGACGGAATCTCCAGTCCGAAGCCGGCGAGGATCGAGGGCGCCAGATCGGTAAGCGATGGCTGCGGCGCCGCGATCGGCCGGTTGCTGAATAAGATGCCGGGCACTTCCGATGCATCCATGCAGTGATCAGCGCTCCAGGCTGATGGGTTGTCAAGCAGCACTTCATCGGTCATATCGCCGAGCACGGTTTTCCACGAAGCGCGGAAATCGCGGCTGTAACCGATAATTAAATCCGGGGCGTAGTGCAAGGCCGCGCCGGCATACACCGCATCCGCGCGGTGAACCGCCCGGATGACCTGCCTGCCATCGACGTCACGCACCGCCACCAGCTTGCGGGCAATCTCTTCCAGCAGCCCCTCCCGCTCGGATCCCGGATCCACCGTCCCGAATCGTTCGCGCCCCCTGAGATTGAGATAGAGGCTGTTGATGCCCAGGCCGAAGGCGCGGCTCCTGGACCACTCAAAGCCCCGGTCCATAATCGAGGCGCTGTCGGGGGAGCCGAGATAGCCGTTGTCGCGCAGCCAGGTATTCAGGTTGAACTGCCGCGCGAAATTGGAAAATCCATGATCGCTCATCACCATGAGGTGCGCCGTGTCTCCATAGCGTTTGAGCAGATCACCCACCACTCCATCCATCCGGACGTAGAGGTTTTTCAGACAGTCGAAATAATGAACCGCCTCGTCCCGCGACCGGACGGGGTGCCTGGCATCGCCGTCCCACCAGAACATGTGCGACTGCATGTCAGCGCTGGAGAAATAGAAGAACAACAGTCCGTCTTCATAGTCCTGCAGGGCATACTCCAGCAGGTTCATGCGTTCCTGCAGCACGTGCTCCGCCTGCCGGGCAAATTCCTCATCGGTAAAAATGTTATTTGATAAGGCCTTGTGGTCCTCCTGAAATCCGGTTGTCGCGAAAAGGCCGAGCCGGCGCGCCATGGCTTGAGCAAATTCCGACGGTTCGGTGATCTGCATCGCCGGCCTGGCTGGATTGATATTGATGGGGCTCACGTACAGCCGGAAGCAGGGGGCAACCTCCTGCAGATAAAAGCGGCATATGCCGCTGAGGCGCTTGTCCGGCAGCAGCGCCGGCGTGGACAGATCGAAATCAAGGGGTATCCAGGAACTCCACTCCCCCTGCTTCAGCACCAGCGTCTGCTTCTGGATCTCAATGACCGCCGCCCCGGCATCCCGGTCACGATGAACCACAAACGAAATGGTTGCATCCCGGGGGTTTTTGAGCAGCGTGTTCCGGGGGCCCAGCAGGTCAAGCGGGCGGGAGGTATCACCTTCAAAGAATATTCTCGACCGTTTTCCGCCCCCTTCCGCTTCGGTCTCCGCCGGTCCGTCCTCGGCAAAATGCTGGTAGGTGCCGTAGCTCCCCTGCAGGTCGGGAGTGCCCATGCCGGAAAGGCAGCGGTGGTTGCCATGGAGCGAAGGGCTCGGCGGGTAATTTGACGGGAGGTCGTAGAAGGTTGAAGGAATACCCGCCCGGTCAAGATAATCCCAGAAGGGCGTTCCCTGGCGCTTCAACACCGTCTTCGCCGGCGTGTGATGAAAGGGCCAGAAGTCAAGCTGCAGCCTATGCTCGCCCCAATCAAGGTAGCCCTGGCCGGGAACCGTTTCCGCGGCGGCGAAAAACGGATAGGCCTGGCGTTCCGGATCGCGGTGGATAAAGTCAAAGATCCCGTGCGAACCCGGTCCGGCGCCATTGATGAAGTTGGCCCAGGCCACCGGGCTTTGCGGCGGTATGCTGGTCCCCAGAACGCGGTAGCCGCCCCGGCGGCGCAGGCGGTCCAGATTGGGCAGCCTGCCGGCATTCATCAATTGCCCGGTCAGGCGGGGGTCCATGCCGTCAATGCCGATCACGATCACCCGTGTGCCGGCGGCAGCGGCGCGTCGCTGCTTTGCGGCGAAAGCCGGTGCGGCGCCCATGCTCGATGCCAGCGCGGCCGCAGCGCATGCCGATTGTTTTATAAAGTCTCGTCTGCTGATGTTCTTCATTGATTCCCTGCGCTCCCGCTATGCGCCCGATGCCGCCGCGCCCCTTCCGCCGCCGCTCACGGTGAGCGGCCGGCCATCCATGTGGGCAGGCACGGCGACGCCAAACAGGTCAAGCACCGTGGGGCCGATGTCCATAAGCCCCGGACGCTCATCGTCTATCATCCGGTTGCAGAAAAGCACGCCGGGAACAAGCGACCGGTCGATGCAGTGATCTCCGCTCCAGGCTTTCCGGTTATCGTGGAAAATCTGACCGGTCACCTTTCCCACCGCCGTTTCCCATGAAGCCCGGTAACCGGCGTGATAGCCGACGATCAAATCGGGCGCATCCTCGCGATACGGGCCGCTGTATGCGGTCCAGGCATTATAAACCCGCTTGACCGCCGGCTGATCCCGGTGCGGATCCCGGAGGCTTTGCAGCTTCTGAGCTATCTCGTCACGCAGCTTCGGCGCCTCCGTTTTCGGGTCAACAATACCCTTCGCTTCACGCCCCTTAAGGTTCAGATAGAGGCCGGCCAGTCCAATGGCAAATGCCCGGGTGTGCGACCAGTCCACCCCGGCAAGATTCTCCCGGTCACCGCTGCCCTCCGTCAATGTCAGATAGCCGTTCTCCGCAAGCCAGCGGTTCAGATCAACCCCGTACCGAAAGGACTTGAACCCGTGATCGGAAATGACCATCAGCAGGGTATCTGTATCGCTGCACCGTTCCAGGGTCTTTCCGACAAGCGCGTCGGCACGTTTGTATATTTCCTCAATGGCCGAGCGCTCCGCTGCAGTGCCAGTGCCCCGGTTGGCGGGATGATCCGTATCCATCTGCCGCCAGAAGGTGTGCTGCACCCGGTCGGTCCCGTCAAAGACGCAGACGCAGAGTCCCCGCTGCACGTTGTCCAGGGCATCAAAAAACATCGTCTCCCGCTCCCGGTCATGCTGCCGGCACTGCTCGAGAAAATCGTCATCACTGATAAGCTGCTCATTCAGCGCCCACGAGTCCTCGGCCAGCCCGAGCGTGGCATAGGGCCCCTGCCGCTTGGAGAGATAGGTGGAGTACACCGGCGGGTGACTGATGGGCATCGCCGGCTTTTCCGGGTCTATATTGATGGGCGTGACATACATCTTGAATTCCGGGGTTGTGCTCTTCAGCAGGAATCTACATATTCCTGCAATCCTGACACCGAGTGATGCCTTAAAGAGCACGCGTGTCCAGTCGCTGTACTCACCCAGTTTGAGCCCCACGGCTTTTCCGTCGATCCTCAGTGCGGCGCCTCCCGGACCATTGAGTGAGACCACGAAGGGACAGGTAAGCGGGGTACCCGCTTTGAGCATGGGATCTCCCGGTCCGACCAGCTCTCCGGCAATGGTGTCCCCGTTTCGCCGCACCTGAAAATTCTCCCCGGCGGTGCTTCGGCCGTTGCCGCCGGGCTCGGTGGTGTAATAGGAAAACATGCCCTGGGTGCCCCGCAGATCGGGCACGCACATGGCCGACAGCTGTAAGCCATAAAATTTTTCGGCGGGGAAGGTGATGGGCACGCGTATGACGCTGCTGAAAATGCCGTGGTCCCCGAGAATTTTCCAGAAGGGCAGTCCCTTACGCAGCAGCCGTATATCCGCCGGCCGCAAGGGGATGCGGTATTTCCCGACGGCGAGCGAGCGCGATGGCCCGTGTATCGAGGTGGAACTGAGCTTTATTGCGTACGTGCGCCGGTCCCGGGTGAGAAAATCGAAGATGTTGTGCTTTCCCGGGTTGGCGCCGGTTTGAAACGACGACCAGGCCACCGGGGAGATGGGCGGAACGGTTGAGGCAAGCGGCTTGAAGCAGCCCTGATCGCGCAGCCTTGAAAAATTGGGCAGCTTGCCCTCGGCCATCCATTTTCCGGTCAGCTCATAATCAAGGCCGTCGAGCCCCAGCACCACCACCTTTTTGACGCGGCTGCGGGCAAAGACCCGTCTGAAACGAACCGCCCGCACCAGGGCGCGCACCGGCCAGGTCAGCAGGAGGAACAGGGCCGACACGATCGCCGCGAACATCACCAGGAATGAGCCGGCAACGGCAAACCCGGCGCCGGGGCCGATATAGGCATGCGCCTGATCCGGCGCAACGGCACACAGCAGCGCCGCTACTGCAATGAATAAAGTGCGCATTGTAACATGCATAATCATGGTTGATCAAACCCCTTGTGTCAACACCGGTCAGCTTACCATAAAAACACAATATACACAAGCCATTGCAGGATTGCATCCATGCGCCAACAGGAAGCAGGCAATGATCTCCCGGACCGTCGCGGCAAAAAAAACCTAAAAAATTTATCTGGAATATCCGAATGGATTGGGTACAATACCCGCGGCATGCAAGGCCTTCTCTAAAACTTATTAAAATGGAGAAACGTTAACTAGAGAAATAGTATTTGCCTAACATGAGTTGGCTGATTTATAATGAACTGAAGATGATACATGCCAGAGAGCGTCTCTCCCGAACTGATGCACGACACAACCATATGATATCCAAGAAGTTCATACATGCAGTACTGCTGGCCACGCTTTTACTCAGCTCAGGGGTGAGGGCCGCCGCTATTATGGTTGATATTGGAAACGGCTCGGGCAAGGCCGGGACCCAGGGCAGCCCCGTAAACCTTGTTCTCGACAATCCATCCGACATCGTCAAAGGCGTACAGGTATTCATTTGCGACGAAGGCAATTATCTTGCAGCCACTAGCTGCATGGCCACCGGCCGTGCTTCCAATTTTTTATGCACGTTCAATGAATGCAGGACTGATGCAAAAAGCGCGGAATGCCGCCGCTACCCTGGTTGTGCCAATGTTGTTCTCTATGGACCGGGGGAGTTCATTGATGCAGGCAGTGGACCGGTTGCCGTCATCAACTTCGACGTTTCGGAAAGCGCCCCATCGGGCTGCGTCGTGCTCAATCCGAAAAAAGCAGTTGTCTCCGATCAGGACAGAAAGCCTCTGAGCGCCAGTGCCGAACGCGGTCAGTTCTGCATCAGCGGCGGCAGCAGTGATGATACGACCACCAGCACCCGCCCTTCCAACACTTCAATACCTGAAGATGAAGACACGGAAACTCCAGGCGATGCAGGCAATGCAACCGGCACATCCGCCGGCAGCTCCGGCGCGGCCGCATCGGCTCAGGCAGGCCTGAGAACGCCCATGGGGGGATCCTCCGCCGCCAGCCCGGAAATCTCCACGGGCAGTGATGAGGAACCGGCGAACTCATCGCAAACCTCTTCTCGGAGGCGGATCACCGGCAGCGGGGGCGGCGTTTCCTCCGGTGAGGCAGACCGGCCTTCCGCCGGCTCGAGCGAAACCCAAAACAGCGCCGCCGGCGTGGCCCCCCGGCTGATAGTCTCTCCTCCCCGTTCTGTCATCGATTCCAAGGGACTGCTCGCCCTCAATGCGCAGACCATCACCGACGGCAAAGAGGTGCAGGGAAAGTACAAGTGGGAAATACAGCCGCCAAGCGCCATCGGGAGCACCGTCGATGCAGACGGCATCTTTACCGCGGGCATCAATCCATCGGCGTCTCCGGTTCAGGAAACCATACGTGTCACCGACACTTCAAATAAAAGCATCAGCGCGACCGCTACTATCACCATCGAAGGCGCAAAAGAAACTCCCGAAGGGTGCTCCCTGCTGGTAACCCCCTCCTCGGCGGAGATCGCGCCGGGCAATGTGATAACCTTCACCGCCGCCAAGCTCGGGAAAGCATGCGGCGAGGGTTCCTATCAATGGAAGGTGAGCAGTAAAATCGGCTCCAGCATTACCGGGGAAGGGGTATACACGGCAGGTGTGAACCGGGGCACGGAAGCCGCACTCGATATTATTATGGTCAAAGACAAGATTGAAGATCTCCACATCGATGCCCTGGTAACGGTGGCGCCGGCCGATTCCCTCTCCCCGGCGGCCGTGGCAACCCCAATCTCCGCTGATGGCGGTTCCGGCAAAACCGGAAGCCCCCTTCTGCCCGGCACTTTGATTGCAGCGGCGGCATTTGTCGCCGTGGTGGGGGTGCTGCTGGTACGAAAAAAGAAATGAGCGACAATCCATGTATGGCGCAATCGCAAGGTGAACGTGTGAAAAAGAAATGTATGCCCCTATTGTTAGCCGGCATCGAACTATGCATCCTGCTTGCTGTCTGCCTGGTCTCCTGCCGGCAGGCCGATGTAACCCTGACCATCGGAAGCGGCACCGGCGCGCCGGGAAGCGAAAACAACATGGTAGCGATAACCATCGACAACCCGGCCCATGCAATTCAAGGGATTCAGGCGGACATATGTGATGAGGGCAACCACCTGCAGGGCGTCGCGTGCGAGCCGGTAGGCAGCGCCTCTGACTTCACCTGTGCGCACAATGAACTCTCCGACGGCTGCTTCAGAATTATACTTTTGTCGCTCGCCGGAAATGTAATCCCCGAAGACGCGGGCCATATCATCAATGTCATCTACAATGTATCGGCCAGTGCCCCTGAAGGCAGGTGTGCCGATCTCACTGCGCAAGAAATAAAAGTCTCAGACGAAGAAACGTATCCCCTTGCCGCTGCAATGCAAAAAGGCTCTTTTTGCTTTTAAGAATGCCTGCCGTTATTGACCGTACTTTTGGATCTTAGACTTATCCATAAGAAGCACCTCACCATAATTAATTAATTTCCAACCAATTATCGTAACAACATCCGCAACAATTGTTTCTTTTTTTATTGACAAATAGCTGAATAATCTCCTTTTTGTGATAATGTTCTTAAAAGCATGGTTAATTACACTTGACTTACGGAGTAGTAACATGGTATAAAGTTATATATTTTAATAAGGCTATAATAAATTCTGTACCGAAATATTTTGTCATGCCTATGGCAAAATCGTAGTTTCCATTTACGTATGGGGGCTCGCCGGGCGGGTTTGTGCTCGCAGGCAAGTCCTTTTTTATAATCTCATTTTCTCAATAGGGGGGTCTATGGGAAAGTGTCGGTATGGAACAATCGGCATAGCGCTTCTTTTCAGTCTTCTGGCTTTTACCTCCTCTGCTCCTGCCTTTGAATGTGTAGCGCCCACCACAACGCAAAACTGTTTTCAATGTCATACCCGCAGTGCCATTCATAGTTTCCATTGGACGAATATCGGTCTGAACGATCCTGTCGAGTGTCTACTATGCCATAACGGGGATCCTGAAACATCTCCCTGCAGGGATGTAGAAGGTTATGGGCCGGTTGAAACATCCGGCTGTGCTACGTGTCATTCCGTGTGCTACGAAGCACAAAATCACATACCCCGCGGAGGTACTTGCACGGCCTGTCATACCCCAATAAACACCGACATAGATGATGACTGCGATGGTGTATGCAACATCGGTGTATCCGATCCCTCCTGCAGTGGTTCAGACAATTGTCCGGCAACACCCAACGGCCCGAATCTGGGCACCTGCACCAAAGGGGTCAAGGGCAGAACCTGTGTCAGCAATGACCAGTGCGGCACCGGCGGCGTCTGCAGCATGAACCAGGAAGACACCTCTCCGCTGGGCGGCAATGGCGTGGGGGATGCCTGCGACTGCGAAGGCAACTTTGATTGCGACCAGGACCAGGACGGAACCGACGCGGCCGTATTCAAGAAGGGTTTCGGCAGAACTGCGCTGAGCAATCCCTGCACCTATGACAATCCCTGCTACGGCAATTTTGACAGTGGTAGTGGCACGCCTCCGGATGTGGATGTGGACGGCACGGATGCGGCCATATTCAAATCAGACTTCGGCAGAACGGCACTGAGCAATCCCTGCCCGGCCGCCGGCCGGCCGGTTGGCGTCATGTTCACCGTGCACGGTGGAACCGATACCAATGAAGACCAGTACATCTGGGACACCGGGGTTCAGCAGTTTTCTTACGATCCCAACAACAGCGTCTACAAGCTGGCCATATGGAACCCGGCCTTCTGGGATTTTGTCCTGAAGGCGGAGTCCTCCTTAAAATTCATAGCCAAGTATGACTTCGAATATCCGCGTATCGGGGGAACCGATCCCTTCGGCGGTTTGACGCTTCAGCAGTTTGCCGACATGGAAACCGCGCTTGAAAATGACAGTCACGGCATTGATTTTGTCACCGACTGGGCCGCATGGATGTGCGGTGACTGCATCGATCACTATCCTTACCCCCGCTTCATCTACTACGGTCCGGACGGGCCCGGTGTAGGGACCAACTGCACCTACTGCGGCGAGCTGGAGTCCGGCGGCCCCTGGGCCGGTTGCGATGCGAACCGCTACAATGTGGATGGGCCGATAGACCGGCTGCTCAAGCAGGGTGTGTACCGCATCATCATGGTTGACCTCACCGTCGGAGGCGTCCGCTTCTCCAAAACCTACGATGTGAAAAACATGTCCCAGAAACGCCTTGACGAATGGAAGAACATCTACGGTATTGCCATCCCCTTGCTCTGGGTCAATGACTACAGCGATTTAATGAAACGCTCCTACCCCATCCAGCCGGCAGGATGGACCCGATCGGTGGGAACGCTTCCGACCCAGGACAGTGAAGTACTGCTGAACGGAAGCCCCAACCCGGTTGCCGCGGATCCCGATCTGGCCACGCTGCAGAAAGAGTCCGTAGAGGCATCTTTTTCAGAAACGGTATCTGATGCGGATACCGGGGTGATCATCCTCAACCATGCCATCAACGACCTGGACGAGGTGTTTGATCCCAAAATGGACGATACCGTCGTGCTCAACGAAAACATCAAGGCACAGCTCCTCGCAGACCACCCCACCATGGACGCGGATAACATCATCGGGGCGCGCATGGGGGTCAAGGAACTGAATCCCGAAGCCGAACATTCCCTACTTGAAAGAACCATTTTTATGCGCGGCGAAAACCTGGGTCACCAGTACCTCTATGAGTCCGCAAAGGAATTTCCTTCAAGCGCGGGCTATCCTGATCCGGCTGACCCGCGAGGTCTGTTCCACCCCTGGGGATATCTCTACTGGGATGCTATCGATTACCTGGTGAATACCAAGGGCGTGCAGCATATCGTGATCGGCTTCCCGCAAATCATCACCTCCTCGGTGCTGGACATGGTTGAAGTTCCCAACCAGATCGGCAAGGAGATCGGCATTAAAAACTGGGCCCTGTGGGGTACCGGTGATTACGGTAAGTATCCCGGGACAGGCAATCCCTTTGCTGATTACTGGGGAAACTGGGTCTACCAGGATTGCGGTGAGTGGGAACTCCCGTTTGATGGAGGAACCGCGCAGATTGCCGGCGGCGGCACCAATCCGGTGTCACTCGACGGAGCTGCAAAGCTCGTCGGTGCAACATCGGGCGCCACCGGTGTCATTAAACAGGTCATCGTGGAAAGCGGAAGCTGGGCAGGCGGCAACGCTGCCGGCAGGATCGTGCTGAAAGATCTGTCGGGCATCTTCAACGATAACGAGGTCATCCGTGATGACAAGACCCCTTTCGGCAACGCACTGGCTAGCGGAACCGCGACCCAGACCATTTCGTCCAATTGCTGCTTCGAGATGGGCGGATGTCCTGATGATGGTATGCTGCCGCGGCCCTATCCCCCACCCCGGCTCACCCCGCTGCCCGACCGCGCGCATGACCTGGATCCATCGCTTGCCTATGATGTGAGTGATTTTGGTCATCTGGGCTACGATCCTCTTCTGGGCGCGCCCGATCCTGACAACCCGGTGCAGGACCAGTACAGCGGCACATGGGCAATGTATGCACCGCCCGATGGCGATTCCCGGGTGGGAGAGTTGCTGGCAAAACAGGTGGTTAACGCCATCATCAAGCCCATGGCGTATCTCTCCAATGGAGAAAAAGAAGGCACCGCGGTAGGTCAGAGCGTCACCTTCCGCGCCAATCTTGTGACCGGCGGCACATCGCCGTACTCCTATGCCTGGTCGATCAAAGAGGCAGCGGATCCGGGCTGGACCACGGTTGGTTCCAACAGCACCACCTGGGCATGGACCCCGCAAAGCGGCGAAGAGGGAACCTATGCCGTCCGCTGCGTGGTGACCGACTCCACGAGTCAAAGCGGCGAGGTCACCTGGGAGGGATTTGCGGTCACCGCACCGTAAGCGCATTAGTCATTTAGTCCACTTACGAGCTGCGGCTCGGCCGCAGAATCCAGCCGTTAATTTTATGGATCCTGCGATCAGGTCGCGGGAAAGCAGTCGATGATGGAGGGCCATGCTCTGGCATGGCCGCATACCAGCAACGGACGCAACAGAGTGCGTCCCTCCATATGATTTATTTTCAAATCAAAACAGGAGGAATAGGCATGAGAAGTAATTTGGTAAAATTAACCGTCATTGCAATCATTATCTTCCCGCTGCTCCTGCTCTCGCCCCAATGGTCGCAGGCGGTTGTCGGTGAAGACGGATCGCTGTGGGTGCAGGCAAGCCCGCCGGGTTTCGGAAGTGACGATAATATGTCGGCGGTCGCCATGGCCGAGTACGGGGGATATCTGTATGCCATGACCAGAAATCAGCAGGACGGTGCGGAAGTCTGGAGAACCAGCGGAACCGGGTGGGAGCAGGTGCTGTTCCCCGGCGGTGAAACCAACGGGTTCTACGGCAATGAACATATCAACAACGTATGGGCCCGGATGATTGTTTTTCAGGACAAACTCTACTTCGGACTCTCGTCCGGCTTGCAGGGAAATTACCTTGGTTCGACCGGCGCGGAAATTTGGCGCTACGATGGCTCAACCTGGGAGGCGGTCATTTCGGACAAGGGGGACGCCGAGGAATCAGGCACCATAACCGGCATTGCCGGCTGCGCCACCGGGGACGGCGTTACCACCGCCCAGATTACCGATAGTACGAAAGCATGGGCTACCAATGAATGGGCCGGCGGGGTGCTGCAGATAACATCCGGCGCAGGCATCTACCGAAGGTTCTTAATTATAAGCAATAACGGCACTACCCTCACCATCCAGCAGAATGAAACTGCCGGCACTTTCAGCGGCGGCACTATTGAAACCGAATACACCAATTGCAGCAGCGCCGTTTATAACAATCCGTTTCCCGCCTATGAATATACCCTCGGCGCGGTTACCGTGGGTAACACCTATGAAATCGGAACGGGCGATGATGAAAACGGCTTTGGTGATTTCTGGAATAAAACCATCACTGCCATGCGGATTTTTGATGACAAGCTTTACGTGAGCACGGGGCTGAATTACGAATTCGGGGGACAAATCTGGTATACCGAGAACGGCGACGACTGGTATGAAACGCCGTCGGTCATCAGCATTCCCGCGCCGTACAACTACAACAGCTTTGGAAATTTCCACAGCAGCACTGCCTATCCCGGGGGCTATAAGCCGGTTTCGAGCAGCATATCCGACCTGATCGTGTCTTCCGTTTCCGGAACACCAATGCTCTATGCGGGGGGAACCGGCACCAGCGGCACCCTGGGAGGATGCGCCCGCATGGCCCGGCTTACCGGAAGCGGCTGGGAGCTCATCGTTGACAACGCCGTCGACGGGAACGCCGCCGGCAGCAATGAAAACGGGTTCGGGAGCCCCTCGGGATGCGGAACAAACCAATACAACTTTCTGCCCTGGAGCCTGGTGGATTTCAGCAATTATCTTTTAGTGGGCGTTTCAGGCGACGGGGCACGGGTCCTCTCTGCGCCAACCGGCCTTTCAGACATTAAAGACGACGGAAGCTGGCAGTATTCGGTCGGTGAAGCCAATGTGGATCCCGGCAATCCATCGTATGTTGACCCCCTGGGCAGTTCCTCATATCCCAATGGCTTTGACGGGTATCAGTATTCCTCAGCCGCCGCCGGCACCCTGTACCAGAACCTCGCGGTGAACCTTTTCCCGTTTAACAGCACCCTGTATGGCGGGATCATCTGTCAATATGTTCCCGAATATAATACGCCTCCCAACATGAATGAACTGCACGGATCACAAATATGGAAAACCTCTGATGCAGTGACATGGACGCAGGTAACCGGCAACGGGTTTGGTGATCCGGAGATAGTCAACTTCGAGGCTTTCTCAGTTTTCGGCAGCCACCTGTTTGCCTCCGGCAGCAAGGGCGCAAGTTCCACCCCGTCGGGACTGGGCGGGGCAAAGGTATTCAAACAGCTCAACGGCCTGCCCGATGACATGGACGAGGACGGCGTTGCAGACGGCGCGGACAATTGTGATACGTCGCCGAACGGCGCCGGCCTCGGCACCTGCACCGCCGGCTATGTTCATGTGATCTGCTTGACCAACGCCCATTGCGGCCCCGGCGGCGTCTGCAGCACCGGCCAGGAAGACGGGGACAGTGACGGCGTGGGCAATGCCTGTGACAACTGCGCCGCTCTTGCCAATCCCGCACAGGAAGACACTTATCCGCCGGGTGGAAACAACTGCGGCAATGTCTGTGAGTGCGAGGGCAACTTTGATGGTGACGCGGATGTGGACGGCGCAGACGCGGCAACCTTCAAGGCAAACTTTGGCAGAAATGCATTAAATGACCCCTGTAACAATAGCAACCCATGCAATGGTGATTTTACCTGCAACGGGAATGTGGACGGATCTGACGCGTCGCTGTTTAAAACAGATTTCGGGAGAAATGGATTACAAAATCCCTGCCCCAGCTGTAAAACCGTAAACTGGTGCACCTATCAGTAATGCACATGTGAAAAGAAAGCGATTGTAACAGAAAAGCCTGCCACAGACTTGTGATGTTCTCTTCACCATAACCTCCCCTTTTGGCCGGGAGGTTATGGTGAAAACAGAAAAAACCCGCCCCGTTGTTTCTTAAAGGAAGTCGGGGAGGTTTCATGCCTTACATTCCCGGGTTAGCGCTTCAAGCACCCTCACACGCCGTTCTCGAACTGCCCCTATTGTCATTCCCTGCACTGACCGCGCACTACCGCACTGCTCATATAATCGAACACCACAGCTTATATGTTCGTCTCCGGCGTCCGGGACTGATTCATAATCTGCATAACACATTTATTAAAGGAGGCTTGCCATGAGTAGAAAGTCAGTTGTGTGGTTTCTCAGTGCATTCATGCTGACCGCAGTGGTCATATGCATGCCGCTCGAGAGGGCGCTGGGTACCGGATCCACCATCCATCCCTGGCCGAGCTTCAGGCATGATCTTTTAAACAGCGGAGCGGCGACGGACAGCGGCTATCCCACCAGCGCGACCAAGCTCTGGACGGTAAACCGCGAATTCCGCGCCTGGGATCCCGCAAGTCGAGCTGATTCCAGGGGCCCCTCGGTGGTGGACCGGGGCATGATCATTACGGCGGGTTCAGGCATTGTGCAGGCCAATGATCAGTTCACTGGCAGCCTGCTCTGGCATCAACATTTTCTCTGGCAGCAGCCTGCGGAGCCGGCCGGCGCCCCCACCGACTGGTGCTACAACGACATTCCCCAACTGGAGGGAAATACCGGGGTTTGCTATACTACCGGGGCCTGTCCCTCATGGTGTTTTAAATGCACGGCCACCCAGCCGGACTGCACCGATTTTTCTCTCATCTGCCCGCTGGGCTTCCCCGAAGGGTATGATCAATTCATCGCCGGGCCAACCATGGATCCTAATTATGGCTCCAATGGCGCCGTTATCTTCGGGACCTTTGACGGCCGGGTCATCTCCCTGAATATGAATGACGGCTCCACCATCTGGGAGAGGACACCCTACAAAGACCCGGGCGGACCGAACGTGGGAAAGCCCTGGTACAACCAGAAGTTTGCCTGGCACCTCAACCCCCCTTCCATTTACAACGGCAAGCTCTACATCGGTTCATTTCTTCCCAGCTTCTACGCCATTTTCCGGCCCTGGGCTTATGTAACCCCGGGACAGCCCCAGTATCCCTGGCCCACCATCGGCAATGATGCCACCCACTACTGGGCCGGTCGCGACGGCTATTTTTACGCCCTGGACGAAGACGACGGTTCCATCGCCTGGACGTGGAATCCGCGCGGTTGCGGCGTGACCAATATGCCCCCGGTTGCTGATGGAAAGGTTTTCATCGAGTCCGATACCGTTACTGACTATCATTACGGCCTGTTCGCTACCGTTGATGCTGAAACCGGAGCAGAACAGTGGCACGTAGGCACCATACCCCTGGCCCAGGGAGGGTCCCAGGCAATATCGGATAATACCATCTTTACCCCCGGCGGCGACGGCGCCCTCTGGGCACTGGACACCAATACCGGCCAGGTCAAGTGGACCTATTGGGCGGGTTTCAATGTAAAAGGGCATACCGCTCTCTGTTCAGCACCGGCGGTTGATGAGTCCCGCGGTTACCTTATCGGCATAGCCGATACCGGCCGCATGTTTGTGCTCAACAAAGACACCGGGCGGGTGGTGAAAGAGGCATTTCTGGGTGTTCCGACCTGGAATGTCGGAGACCCGCATCCGGTTTCCGGCTACTGGCTGCCCGGACCGAGCGGCATCGCCATCTCCCCTGAAGACGGTCTGCTCTATGTGGCCGCCACCGATTTTGACCGCGCCTGGATCAATTCAAGCACCTACGGGAGAGAAAAGCTTTTCTGCTATGACTATGTTACTGACCCAGACATGCTGACCCCCGTATGGGAGTATCAGTTCTGCAAGAATGACGACTGCAGCACCCAGGCCAATGAGTTCATCATCAGGGGCCATGATCCCTACGTGGTGGCCTGGTACTCGGTTCCGTCCCCCGCCCTGGCGGACGGCCATGTTTACTACGCCTCCACCAACTCGAAAATATACTGCTTCGGCGACCCCTATCCGTAATAACGGGGGGGTGAAGGTTCGATGTGTACACAACGAGAGTCATGTTTAGATACAACAATTTCGGTTGGAGCGCATTCATGTGCGATGGATTCGCGGCTGAAAGCCGCGCTGACCGGCCATCAACTCGGAGCACGACACACATACAAATGGCCAACATGCAAATAAAAAAAACCATACATTGTGCAACTATTGTGCTCTGCCTTATCCTGGCAAATTGCGCAGGCACGGTGTCCCCAAACTACCAGCTCGGCGTCGATGCACTGGAAAAGGGCAATTATGATGCGGCTATAGAAAATTTCAATCGATACCTTAAAAGCGCATCCGACGATGCTGACGCGCACCTTAAACTGGGACTCGCCTTTCTAAAGAAAGGGTCCCTGGAAGATGCCGTTGCTGCATTTAAAAAATCGGTTGCCCTCAATCAAAACAATAGTGAAGCGCTGCCGCTGATCAAGAAAAGCATTATGGAAGAGGTGAACGTTTTTCTTAGCAAGGGTAAGAACGACGTCGCCATGCGCTATTTGACGGCACACCTGACCATAAATCCTGATGATATTGACACCCATATCATCCTCACCAGGGAATTCATAAAGATGGGTTCCAGAAACAATGCGATGGCGAGCCTGAATAAAGCGGTTTCGCTTGATCCCAAAAACCCGGAGGTAATTGAACTGCTGGACTATTTTTCCGGCGGCTTCCATTGATTCCGCGCTCCGGTTTATGATGTTTATCTGAAAACGATATGGCAGGTATTTTCCCAAAGAATGAGATGACATTGCAACAGAACAATTGTTAAAGGAGGTACAGCATGAGTAAAAAAACCGTATTCGCATACTATCTCCCGCTCGTCATGTTGCTTATTCTCGGCGCCTGGGAAACGGTGCAGGCTGTCGGGCCGACGGTTGATGCCTGGCCCAGCTTCAGGCACGATTTATTAAACAGCGGTGCGGCAACCGACAGCGGCTATCCCACCAGCCCAACCAAGCTCTGGGTGGTGGACCGCGAGTTCCGCGCCTGGGCTCCCACCAGCCGGGCTGATTCCAGGGGACCCTCGGTGGTGGACCGGGGCATGGTGATTACGGCGGGCCAGGGCGTTGTTCAGGCCAACGACCAGTTTACCGGGGGCCTGCTCTGGCATCAGCACTTTCTCTGGGAGGCGCCCGCTGAGCCGGCCGGCGCGCCCGCCGACTGGTGTTACAACGACATTCCCATGCTGGAGGGAAACACCGGTGTGTGCTATAGCGCCGGCGCCTGCCCCTCATGGTGTTTTCAATGCACCAGCACCCAGCCGAACTGCTCCAGCTTCTCGCTCATCAGCCCGCTGGGTTTCCCCGAGGGGTATGACCAGTTCATCGCCGGGCCAACCATGGATCCCACTTACGGCACCAAGGGCTGCGTCATTTTCGGGACCTTTGACGGCCGGGTCATTTCGCTGAATACGAATGACGGCTCGACCATCTGGGAGAGAACACCCTACAAGGATCCGGGCGGACCGAGCGTGGGGAAACCCTGGTACAATCAGAAGTTTGCCTGGCACCTCTCTCCGCCATCCATTGCCAACGGCAAGCTCTACATCGGATCATTCATGCCCAGCTTTTACGCGATCTTCCGGCCCTGGGCCTATGTAAGCACGGGACAGCCCCAGTATCCCTGGCCCACCATCGGTAATGATGCCACCAACTACTGGGCCGGGCGCGACGGCTATTTTTACGGCATTGATGAAGATACCGGTTCAATCCTGTGGACCTGGAATCCCCGGGGATGCGGGGTGACCAACATACCCCCGGTTGTTGACGGCAAGGTTTTCATCGAGGCGGACACCGCCACGGATTATCACTATGGTTTGTTCGGCACGGTTGACGCAGACACCGGCGCCGAACTCTGGCACGTCGGCACCATACCCCTGGCCCAGGGTGGAACCCAGGCAGTCTCAGGCAACACCCTCTTTGCTCCCGGCGGCGACGGGGCACTGTGGGCACTAGATATCGATACCGGCCAGGTACAATGGGGATATCATGCCGGCTTCAATGTAAAAGGGCATACCGCCCTCTGCTCAGCCCCGGCGGTTGATGAGTCCCGGGGATACGTAATCGGCATAGCCGATACCGGCCGCATGTTTGTACTTAATAAAGATACCGGGCGGGTGGTAAAAGAGGCCTTTCTGGGCGTGCCGTCCTGGAACGTCGGCGACCCGCATCCGGTTTCCGGCTACTGGCTGCCCGGCCCCAGCGGCATCGCCATCTCCCCGGCTGACGGCCTGCTCTATGTTGCCGCCACCGATTTTGACCGCGCCTGGATCAATTCAAGCACCGCCGGAAGGGAAAAGCTCTTCTGCTATGACTATGTTACTGACCCGGACAGGCTGACCCCGGTGTGGGAGTACCAGTTCTGCAAGAACGACGATTGCAGCACCCAGGCCAATGAGTTCATCATCAGGGGCCATGATCCCTATGTGGTGGCCTGGTATTCGGTTCCGTCCCCCGCCCTGGCGGACGGCCATGTCTACTTCGCCTCCACCAACTCGAAAATATACTGCTTCGGAAACGCCTTTGCCGAAAATGACACGGACACTGACGGGATCATCGATTACCGCGACAATTGCCCGGCCATGCAGAACGGCCCCAGCGGCGGCACATGCACCTCCGGCACCAACGTCGGCGACCCCTGCAACATTCCCGGCATTAACACCGGCGAGTGCGGGACCGGCGGATTCTGCAGCATGGACCAGGAAGACGCAGACGAGGACCTGACCGGTGATGCTTGCGACAGTTGTAACGATACGGCAGATGGTGACAATATCTGCGCCACTGATAGCTGCCCCGGTAATTTTGACCCCAACCAGGATGACAGCTATCCTCCCGCCGGCAACAGTTGCGGCGATGCCTGCGAGTGCGAGGGAAATTTCCAGGGCAATGATGTTGATTGTGACGGGAGCGATGCCGCTATCTTCAAAATAGATTTTGGTCGCAATACCCTGAACCGGCCCTGCAATGCCACAAATCCATGCAATGGAGATTTCTCATGCAATGGCAATGTTGACGGATCTGATGCGGCTATGTTTAAAGCAGATTTCGGCAGAAATTCATTAAACGAACCCTGCCCCAGCTGCGGGGGTACAGACCCGTGGTGTACGTACTAAAAGCCGGGGTGGAGGGTACAGGGTTCGGGAGACAGGGTAAAGGCACACCCTGAATCGTGAGGGAGAAAGCAAGGAATCAAAAAAAATAACCATAAACAAAGCAGCCATTTCTTAGTGGCGGCACACAATCATTTATTTCCCCCTCAACCCGGGTTTTCTCCCGCCAGGGAGACTGTGTCATAATAGGAGGTGTTGTCATTCCGAACGCATGTGAGGAATCTTATATAATTGATTTTATTATTGTATAAGATTTCTCGGATTCCCTCGAAATGACAATAAAGGGAATTATGACACAGTCTCAGGGGAGAGGGGGAATTTCCATTGATCCCGGGCAAAACGATACGGATTTTTTGCTTAACTCGCATCTAATAATATGATATAATTAAAAAAACTAAAAGAAAGCAAGACCCGAACCGATATCCAAGCGTTACCATGAACTGCCTCCTGAATGCCGGTTTGTTCACGATAACTTCTTAGTTGCAGAGGTATTTGACGATGAAAAGAAAAGGTTTAAGCTGTATTGCAGCGGTCACTGTTTTATGCTGCGCCATTGGTTTTTGCAGCGACTGCCAAGCAAAGCCCGGCGGGCAATCTGCAGCGCCAAGCGGCTCCCTTTTCGCCAAATACGAAGATGAATTGCTATCGGTTGATATCAAGGATGCGCCCCTGGATGAGGTCCTGCAAAAGATTTCAGACCAAACCGGCATAAGCTTCTCCCTACCCCCCTCGCTATGCAAAAACCGGCTTATGGTACGATTTGCAAACTTTGCGATTGACGCGGGAATAGACAAGGTGCTGGATCCCTATAACCGGGTTTTCATTTATGATCAGGCGGGTGTTGCATCCGGGGAATCCGGAAGCGGCACACTGAGGGAAGTGCGCATCTACCTTCAGGAAACCAATAAAAACGGGGCATCTGAAAAACCGGTTCTGATCAGCGCTGCAAAACCGGACCAAAACCCTGCCGGCGTCGACAAGGCTGAAAATAAGCCGGCCGGCAAAACCGCCCCCAAGCAACGCGAGGGTAAATCACTGAAAGAATGGTCAAAGGATTTACAGGAGGGAGATGAAACGGCCAAGATAAATGCGGTGAAGGGTTTGGCAAATATTGGCGGAACCGGCGCGCTGGGTCCGCTGACCTCGGCCCTCGAGGACCCTAATCCCGAAGTGAGCAGGGCAGCCGAAAACGCCCTTACTGACTTATACGCCAGCCTTGAGGAAGAAAACAATCTCCCGGGCAGCAATACTAACGAACAACAGACAATCGAGGGGGCGCCCAGCTTCGCCATAGATGCCAGCGGGGATGTCAATGAGGGCTCGGGCGGTCAAATGGAAGTCGATATCCGCTTATCAGACGTCCCGGAGAAACTGATCACCAGCGGATTCATGATGACCTACGATCCGTCTAAAATGGAGATACTCGGCGCCGACGTGTACGATGGAAGCGTTTTAACCGGTCCCTGGGACAGCGACATGACCAATAAAGTCGCCAACCCTTCCGGCCCCGGCACGTATATGGTTATTGTCGGCAACCTGGGAAGCGTCACGCCTGATGAAAGCAGCAACATTAATATCGCCCGGCTGCGCGTGAACTGCACGGGCAGTTGCGATGGATCGTTCACCGTCACCCCTGTTCCCAATTTTGATACCATGGTCGGCAACAGCTCGACCATATATGATAGCAAGATGCCTCCTTCGGTATTCAGGCTCAATTAGCAATCTCTCCTGCTGATACCCGCCTCTTGCCGTCTGCGTGTGCAGGACATGCAAGAATCAGGGTGCGCCCGGCATGAGAGTGCCATGAGGGAGACATAACAACCTGCGAGGAGTATGAACGGCCAACGCATTTCATACTCTCTATTTTTATGCCGCTGACGCGCATGAAAAAACCACTTATTGTAACCAGCCCGGAGGATCCTATGTTCAGTATCAAGAAGCGCCTGCTGCCCCTGTTGCTCTGTCTTCTTTTCACCATTCTGCAGGTTGACTGCATCCAGGCGCAGCAGGAAAAAGGGAAGGAACGGACGGCAGGCACGGAAAAGAGCGCCCCGTCGCCTGCAATTAAGGAGTCCAGCGTGCAGCTAACCCCGGCTGCCGTTCCTGCGGGCCAGGCGGAAATACAAAAGAGCAACCAGAACAAGACGGCGGGCGGGGCGCAACCTCACATTACCATCGACGCCCCTGAGCATGACGCCGGCGAGGTATGGGAGAATGAAGACATCGTGCACGCGTTCGTCGTCAGGAACACCGGCACGGCCCAGCTCGACATCACCAACGTCAAGGCTGGGTGAGGATGCACCGTAGCCAGCTTTGACAAGGCCATCCCTCCTGGTCAGGAGGGCAACGTCACCGTGAAAATAAGCACTGCCGGCAAAATGGGCACAACCAAACAGAATGCCGTCATTTACTCCAATGATCCCGATCAGCCAACCGTTTCCGTCAAGCTCGGCGGAGTGATAAAACCCTATGTCACTGTCAAGCCGGGCCCCCGCGTGATTTTCAGCGGGTATCATGGAGACAGGCTGGAAGAGACAGTCACCATTACCGCAAACACTGATGAACCGCTTGCCATAACCGGGGTTTCTTCCACCATTAGCGACAAGATAGAATATGAGCTGAAAAACGAAAAGAAGGATAAAGAATACCGCCTGCTGGTAAAGACGCGCGGCGGCCTCGAGGAAACCTTCCGGGGCAAGATCGTGCTCAAGACCACCTCATCCAAAAAGCCCGAGATACCGGTAACGGTCATGGCCAACCTTAAAAAGAAGGTGCAGGCTACCCCCGAGTATCTCTACTTTGGAGTTATCGATACCGCCAAGGGCACGCTCGATGCGTCGGGCCTCAAGCGAACCTCCGTCATCACGCAGCAGCAGTCGGGCGACTTCTCGGTCGGCAAGATTGAAACAAGCAAAGAGTTTGTCTCGGCAACGGCAAACGCCGACCAGCCGGGCAAGCAATATACCGTCACCATCAGCCTGGATAAGGACAAATTGCCCAAGGGTAAGTTCAGGGAAACTGTATCCGTGCATACCCAAAGCGGAGGGAAAACCGATACGGCTACCATCATCGTTGAAGGCAAAGTGATGTAAACCGGGCGGAAACACTATTGCGCAGGTTGTTGAAAAAGTACGTTTGGCAGGCTGTTCAAAAACATCCGGATGCAAGGCACGCGAAATCCTGAGGAATGAGGCGTACCCATGAGCATCCTGCAATGACAAAGGATGAGCGCAACGCAGGAGATGGCTGTTTTTCAACAGCCTGCTAGCGATAGGGCAGGAGATCCGTAAGAAGGGACTGATTGGGCAAGCCGAGTTCTGCCGCCCGGTCACAGTGCCGCATGGCCCGGCCATAGTCCTGCTTCCTGAAATAGGCCATGGCCAGGTTATTGTGGGCCCCGGCGAAATTCTCCTGGAGGGACAGCGCCCGCAGGTATTCATTGATGGCCTCATCCAACCTGCCCTGTTGCAGATAGATATTGCCGAGATTGCTGCGCACATCCGCCCGCTCCAAGCCTTTGGCAATGGCAAGCCGGTAGGCATCAGCCGCTCTGTTCAAATCACCTTTCTCGGAATAGACATATCCCAGGTTGGAATAGGCATCTCCGTTACCGGGGCTGTCGGCAATCGCCTGCTCCAGTTCCGCTATGGCGCTGTCGTAATTGCCCTTTTTCATATAAGCACCCGCCAGGTTCGTCCGGGCGTTGGCAGAGGACGGATTGATAGCCAGCGCCCGCCTATACGCTTCTATCGAGTTATCCAATTCCCCCATCTTCGCGTAGGTAACCCCGAGATTATAGTACGCGTCAGCATACTGCGGATTGAATCCCTGCGCCGCCCGGTACTGTTCAATGGCATCATTAAACCGTCCCATGGCGCTGTAGGCTATGCCCAGATTATTGCGCACCTCCGCATAATAAGGCTGGATGTCAAGCGCCTGTTTGTATGCATCGACCGCTCCCGTGAGGTCGCCCTTTTGATAGAGAAGCAAACCGATATTGAAATATGCCTTGGCGTAGCGGGGCCTGAAAACCAGGGCCTGGCGGTAGCTGGCTATCGCCTCTTCCACCATGCCTTTGCGCGCGTACACCGTGCCGAGATTATTATTGGCTTCTATCTGATCCGGCTTGACCGCCAGGGCCTGCTTGCATGCGGCAAGGGCTTGATCGAGCATGCCCTCGTTGGCATATGCTTCACAAAGATTGGCGTTGGCACGGGCGCATTCTGGAACGATTTTAACCGTCTTTTCATAAAGCATGCGGGCGTCGTGCCAATCCCTGTTTCTCTCTATGGTGCGGAGCGCAAAGAAAGCAAGCATGGCGCAGGCACCGGCCGCTGCGGGCAAACGGTACCTGCCATCCCGCATCAAGCCGTCACAGAGCGTCGCTGCCAGAAGGCAGAAACCCACCGACGGCAGATACAGGTAATGCTCCGCCAGCAGTTCATGATGGGGAACAACATGGAGGACCGGAAGCAGGGTCAAAAAGAACCAGATGCCCCCGAACACAAGCAGCTTATGCCCGGCCGACAACAAGCGGCAGAGGGCATAGATGGCCCCGGCCAGAAGCAGCAAGGAGAAAAGGGTTGAAGGCTCAAACAATGATGCGGCAAGGGGAAACGCGTTGAACGAGTAATCGGCAATGAGGTTGACGGGATAGAACAGCACCTGGATGTAGCGAATCAGAATCTTCGCCACCGTGAGAAAGGTAAGAAACGCGCTGTCCCCGTAGTAGGACTTCTGATAGGAAGGTGACGCGATGGCAATCTTGTAATAGCTGAAGGCAAGCGCGCCGCAAAAAAGAGGAACATAGAGAGACACCGATTGGGTCACGCTCTTTTTCAGGCTTTGCCAAAGACACCGGACATAGCCGGCTGAAACCGTTTCCCGCGCCGGGAAATTTTCAACGGCGTCGTAGCAGAGGAAGAGGGCGGGAAGGGTAACCCCCATTTCCTTGCTCCCCATGCTCAGCGCGTAGGCTGCAAACGCTGCCGCAAGGGTGATGAGGTTTTTGCCCTGCCGGTAGCGGAGAAAAAAATAAAACCCGGCCAGATAGAACAGGGTGAAGAGGATGTCCCTTCTGCCCGAGAGATAGGTCACGCTGTCGGTGTGCACCGGGTGGAGGGCAAAGATGGCCGCTGCCAGAAGCGCTATTCGGAAATGTCCGGCAAGGCGCACCACAACCAGGAACACCAGCAGTGTGGTCAGCAGGTGGTAGGCAATGTTGGAAATGTGGTAGCCCAGCGGGCAAAGACCTTTATCAGGTCCCGGGCACTTCCCGAGGTGCCGCCACAGTTTTTCATTGAGCGTGTAATCGATGGCATAGGACACCATCCGGATCGGCCGATAGGATGTGCGGCCGGTTGTCAATCCCAGCAGGCGGGGTATGTTTTCAATGCCGCGTATGCCGGGATTTTCCGACAGCACCAGGGCATCATCAAACACAAAGGAGTTGTTCAGAGAATTGGCATAGCAGGCGCACGCAAGCAGCAGCACCGCCGCCAGGAGCAGGTACCCCTTCCTCCCCGCCTTCGTGTCCGCCCGCACACCCGGTTTGACCGGAGGGGCTGCATCACCCGCCGTACCGGCATGCTCCATCCTGCTTTTTTTCCTGGAACTTGCTTTTCCCATACCCCGTCTCAGCACTATGGGCACCGTTCACCCGGCGGCCCCTGCCCGTCAATCCCGCACAAGCGGAAATCAGGAACGTATTGTTGCGGCCTTCATTATACCGACAAAGCATGCGTTTTGGAACAGCCTGCTGAAAAATACTTTTTTAACAACCTGCTAGTAGGACCGGTACGGCAGACCTTTTTCATACCGGCGCAGACGGATGCGCGCGGCCGTTGCTTCTTTTCCCCGGATCATGCCCAGGAGCTTTTTCTGATAGCGCACGGCGCTGTTAAAATCCCCCGCTTCCGCAAATGCCGCAGCAAGCGTATCCAGCATGCCGGCATGGTGAAATCCGGTTAATTCACATGCCCGGGTTGCCAACCGTACTGCCTCCCTGCCGTTGCGCTGCGCGTCGTCAATGCAGGTAGCATACACCCAGGCACGATTGTTATGGGCCGGCGCGTAATCCGGGTCGATGGCCATCGCCTGTTCATAGTGAAATGCCGACTTTTCCACCATGCCCTTTCTGCCGTACAACTCTCCCATGTTATTGTGAAGCGGCGCATCGGCAGAAGATGCCGCGAGCAACTGCTCGTAGGCCTTTATCTTCCGGTCCAGCTCCCTCCTCCGGGCTATTGTATCCATGAGATTGCGGCGGGCCGGCGAATGGCCAGGATTGATCTGTAACATCTTTATATATGCAGCTATCGCCTGGTCAAACAGCCCTTTCTCTCGATAGGCATTGGCAAGATTATAGTGCACCCTGGTATGGTTCGGCGTGAGGGCCAGGGCTTTCATATAGGTGGTTATGGCTTCGTCGGCAGCACCGCTTCTGAGATACACGATCCCGAGATTATTGAGGGCATCGGGGTACGCCGGCTTAACCGCAAGCGCCTGCTCATAGGATGCAATCGCCCCCTCCAGTCTCCCCGCGCGGGCCAAAGCGTTGCCGAGGTTATTCTGGGCGCGGGCGCACTGCGGCGCGGTTGTAACCGTCTTTTGATACATGGTGATCGCATTGCTCCAATCCCGGTTCCGGTCCCATATCCGGCATGCAAAGAGGGCTGCGACCGTGAGCAGGCAGCCGGTGATCAGCAGGCTGCGCCTTCCCTGTGCCAGGGCACGCTCGGCGGCCAGCGCCGCGGCAAGGCAAAAGCCAACCGAGGGCAGATACAGATAATGCTCGGCCAGCAGCTCATGGTGGGGGAATATATGGCATACCGGCAGCAGGGCTATAAAGAACCACACCATGCCGAACGCCACCATCTTATGCCGGGCCGTCAGCCGAAGCGCCGCATATCCTAGCAGCAGGAGCAACGCGAAGGAGAACATGGTTGACGGTTCATGCCATGAAGCTGAAAGCGGGAAGGCATTGTAGCTGTAATCGGCATTGAGCCTGACCGGGTACAGCAGGAGCTTTATATAATGCACCAGGATCCTTCCCACCGTGAGAAATGTGATATAGGCGCTATTTCCATAATAGGAGAACTGCAAGGAGGGTGACGTAATGAACACCTTGTAGTAACCGTAGGCCAGCCCCCCCAGAAAAGTGAGCAGATACAAAGCGTACGATTGCATAAAACATTTCTTTGCGCTTGCAACCAGCGCTTGCCAATAGCCGGGGCTTCCGCTGCCGCCGGCATGATTGAAATGTGTTATCAGGTCATACGCCAGAAACAGAAGCGGGAGGGTCACGCCCATCTCCTTGCTTCCCATGCTGAGCAGGTAGCAGGCACATGATGCCGGGATGGCGAGACGCTTTTTATCCTGCCGGTAGCGGAGAAAAAAATAAAAACCGGCCAGATAGAACAGGGTAAAGAGGATGTCCCTTCTGCCCGAGAGATAGGTGACGCTGTCGGTGTGCACCGGGTGGAGGGCAAATAAGGCCGCCGCCAGAAAGGCGGCGCGGTGCGTGCCGGCCAGGCGCACGACGACCAGGAACACCAGCAGTGTGGTCAGTAGGTGGTAGGCAATATTGGCAATGTGGTAGCCGACCGGACACAGCCCTTTGTCCGGTCCCTCGCAGCCGCCGAGACGCCACCACACTGTTTCATTGAGCGTATAATCCAGGGCATAGGAAATCATTCGGATCGGCCGGTAGGAAACATGACCGGTCGATACTCCCAGCAGGCGGGGAATATTTGTAATGCCCCGTATGCCCGGATTTCCCGAAATCACCAGGGCATCATCAAACACAAAGCTGTTGTTGAGAGAATTGGCATAGCAGGCAAACGACAGCAGCATCAATGCCGCCAGGAGCAGGCGCCAATTCCTGCCTCCCCCGTCAGCCGCCGGCGCTTTCACCGCCGGTTGCAGCGTGCGCGCGGTGTCGTCTTCTATCCCGGCATGTTCATTTCCGGTTGCCTTTCCGAAACCTGTCAGTTCCATCACCGTGGCATCTTTAGAGTCATCGTTGCTTAGTTGTTTCTGAGCATTCCCGCCCGGTAGGGTTCGAGCCACTTGAGCATTTGTTCAGGAACCGGATACCCTCCTCGCACCGCCTTATCGCAATGCGCTATTGCCTGCGCATAATTCCCCTTCACGTAGTAAAAGTATGCCAGGTTATTATGCGCCACCGCCAGGGACGGCTTCAGGGCAAGCGCTTTTGTCGCTTGTGCAATCGCCCGGTCCATCATGCCTATTTTGCTGAAGGCAACGCTCAGCCCGATGCGGGCTTCCGGCCTTACAATGCTGAATTGTAACGCTTTCATGAAAAAAAAGATAGCCGTATGCGCTTTGCCCTTCTCCAGATAGACGGATGCGAGATTGTTGAGGGCCCTGGGATAATCGGGTTCAACGGATAGCGCATCCTTGTATTCCGCTATGGCTTCGTCCAGCATGCCCTTCTTGTAATAAGCGAATCCGAGGTTATAATGCGCCTCCGCGTAACGGGGCTTGATGGCGAGCGCCTGCCGGCATTGGGATATGGCATCATCTATGCGGCCCCTGCTTGCGTAGGCCTCGCCGAGATTACTGTGAGCGCGGGCGCACTGCGGCACGGTTGCAACCGTTTTTTGGTAAAGGGTCAGGCTGTCGCTCCAGTCCCGGTTTCTATCGGCAATGCGCAGGGAAAAGAGCGCGGCCACGGCGAGAAAGCAAACCGCGAGAACCGCAGCGTACCTCCTTCCTGCAAGAAAGTGCTCTCCGGTTAATGCCGCGGCCAGGCATAAGCCGACGGAAGGCAGATACAGGTAGTGTTCAGCCAGCAGTTCATGGTGGGGAATGATATGGCATACCGGCAGCAGGGTGATAAAAAACCAGGCGATCCCGAAGGCCGGCAGCGAATGATTCTCCAGCAGCCGGAGCGCCATATACCCCATGAGCAGCAACAGCAGGAGGGATGCCGCCACCGAAGGTTCATACAAGGCGGTTGCAAGGGGGAATGCATTATAGCTGTAGTCGGCATTGAGCCTGATGGGCAGCACCAGAAGCTTCAGATAATGCGCGAGAATCCTTGTGACAGTGAGAAACGTGACCAGTGCGCTGTCGCCATAGTAGGCGCTCTGCAGGGAGGGCGACTTGACGAACACCTTATAGTAGCTGAACGCCAGGGCCCCCAGGAAGATAAGCGGATACAGAACATAAGCCCTCGCCAGGCTTTTTTTCAGGCTTGCATAGAGGGCTTTCGCGTAACCGGAGGCCGGGACAGCCTCATCCCGGCTGAAATTTTTTACCAGGTCATATGCCAGAAACAGAAGCGGGAGAGTCACCCCCATCTCCTTGCTCCCCATGCTCAAAAGGTACATGAGAAACGCTGCGATGATGAAGCGCCTCTTCCGGAGCTGCCGGTAACAGAGGAAGCAATAGAATCCCGCGAGATAAAACAGGGTAAAAAGGATGTCCCTTCTCCCTGAGATATAGGTTACACTGTCGGTGTGCACCGGATGGAGGACAAACAGGCCTGCAGCGATAAAGGCGACCCGGGAGCTGGACGATAAGCGGGCGGTGACCAGATATACCAGCACAGCGGTAAGAAGATGATAGAATATATTGGCGATATGATAGCCGATGGGGACAATCCCCGGGTCAGTCCATTGCCGGCTCGCAAACCGGTGCCAGAATATTTTATTGAGCGTGTAATCCAGTTTGTAGGAAATGGTGCGGAGAGGCCTGTAGTAGGTCGCTATCTTCCCCAGGAAAAGGAACCTCGGGATGTCGTCGGCATCGGCAATCTGTGGATTGGCGGCCACCAGGTGCAGGTCATCAAACACATACTGGTTCTGCAAACTGTTGGCATAGCTGAGCGCCGCAAGCGCAAGCACGAGTAAGAACAGCCAGAACCACCGGCCACCCGCCTTTCTCTTGATTTCTTCTGCAACGCTTTTTAGCCGGTAGTCCTTCCCCCGGCCTGCCGCTTTGCCGGCACTTTTTTTCTTATCGTGGACATCTCCTGAATGCATGGCTTATCTTTAAAGCAGCAGTCAACGTTTGTCAAATCTTTTGAAGGGCAGCCTCGCCTGCCATTTAGAAGAGGCGGATGGAACCAAACTACCCTCGTCTATAAGATGAGGGGTTCTAAAATTGGTTGATTCAAATCAACTGCTTGTCATCCTGCGACTTGATCGCAGGATCCACGAAAACAGAATAACTGGATTCTGCGGTCGAGCCGCAGAATGACAGGTTCAAAAAAGCTGCATAAAAAGTCGCTGAGCGATAATTAAAAACGTGCGTCGCCTGAAGGCGAGTGGTTTCCACCATCCCCGATTGATACACTAAGAGATCACAAACATTTTATGCGCTGTCGTCCATAGAAACAACAGGGGCCAGCAAGCACATTGCTGACCCCTGTTTTCATGTGTGTAGCTGACTCTGATTACTTCTGATCGAGAAGGAAGGGAAGTTCCTGTATTAAAAAAGCATCGCTGGCTGTTTCATCGCCGGTGGTGACCGTGACCGTCACCTCCTGGTCCCCTGTTCCCGCAAACCAACCGGGCATGATCAGAACAATGTTCCATATATAATCGTTGCCCAGAATGATGGGAACCAGTTTGAAGATCGCATCCCGCGGATCATACGCAATCGTCGTCTTAAAAGGCTGGAAGCTTGTATCCGTCCCTTTGATAACCAGAAGCTGCGGAAGCGCCACCCATCGCGACTTCCAGATGTTATCCGATATGACCTCTATGCTCGCCCCATCGGTGGATGTCGTAGTGGTTGAGGACGGCCCGCTGGTGGTAGTTGTTGAATCCGCGGTAGTCGTGGTGGAGGAAGGTCCGGTCGTGGTCGTGCTTGACGGCCCCGCAGTCGTTGTGGTTGACGGAGTCAGGCATTCATAATCATCAGTGCCTTCAACACATGCGGTGCCTTCTGCGCAAGGATTGGCATCAAGCACACAGCTATTTCCGCTACAGCTCTCCGTACCCGTGCAATAAAGCCCGTCATCACAATCGGCATCGGAAGCGCAGGGAAAACAGAACCCGCCTGCCTGCAGCTCAACATCAAGCTGCCGCCCGGAAGAGGCATCCTGAAGCTGCACGCCATCAAGTATCCTGAGCTCTTTACATGATTGACCGCTTGCGCTACTGTCTACATCATGAAAAAGAGTGAAAATGGGACCGGTCCCTGTTTCAATGTCGGCGCTGCTTAAACTGAGGAGAACTACCTTACAGCAACCGATTTCTAGTGGATCCGGGGACGGCTGGTCATTTTCATCCAATTCATTTGCTCTACAGGTGAACCCTGCAGTGCGTTCCGTCGTTTCACATTCATCCTTACATTTCAGAAAATCATTTGCATCACATATAATCATTTCCATGCCGCTTTGTATATTATTCCCCGGGTTGTCCAGGCTGACCGCAACCGGACTTTCCGTCGCTCCCGGCAGCGCTGAACCCTTTCCCACGGTGAGCGTCACCTGGGCATTCGCGGCCGGCAACAAGGCCAGAGCTATAAAACTGGTTACGGCACACACGACAACGAGCAGGGTTCTGGTTTTTCTACACATCATTTATTCTTCCTTTCCCTTCTGAATTCAAATACCGGATTACCCTCAGCCCTAGATCACTTCACCTTTTATGGTCACTATCAACGGCTGATCCTTTTTATTGGTCTTGATCTCGATTTTTTCATCGAGCTTGCCCTTGGGAAGCTTATCCTTGTCAAGCGTGATAACAATGGTGTACTGGACGCCTTTTTCATTGGTTTCCGTCTTTGTTGTAATCCATTTGCTGCTCTCCTTGACCTTCTTGATTTCCAGGGCATCGCCGCGGGCCTTATTCAGCACCACCGACTTGGTGAGCATTTCAGGATTGATCGGCCCGTTGATGTCGATCTTACCGAAATAGAGCGAAGACGGCTTCACCTCCACCTCGCTTTGAATCTTGACGAAGACCGGAAACAAGAGCACGGGTTTCATCTTACTGGTCGTTTTCAGCTCAATCTGCCCCCGAAGCACACCCTCCTCTTTGGAAATATTCGCCACATCCAGGGTGTATTCCTTCCCCTTTTTCACTGTTTCCAGCTTGTATTTTATTTTATCGGTAAGATCAGACTTGACTTCGGTTACGTCAAACTCCTGCCCCTCTATCGCGGAAATGGTCAGTTTTTGACTCAGTGCATCACCCTCATATCCAATGAGATTAATCCGGTTTCCCGGCTTGATGCTGATATATTCTTTTACAAAGCAGCTCAGGGTAACGCTGGTGCTCGGCGTAGTGGGATCGTTCGATGTGACTGTCGCTGTTTTTGTCAATTTGCCCTGTCTTCTGCTGGTATTCATTTTTAGGGTTATCTTGCCCTCCCGACCGGGGGCTATAGCCTTATCGAAATCGGCTACGGTGCACCCTCACCCTGGTTTGACATTGGAAATGTTCAGTTCAGCTTTACCGGTGTTCTTGACGATAAAGCTGTGCGTCACTGTCTCTCCTTCCCACACATCGCCTGCGTCAAACATCCTTTGTTCAATCACTATGGCAGGCTGGTTTCCTGCGGCCGTCTTGCCCTTCTGGCTTTCAACTTTCTGTTTATCAATTTCAGACTTGGGTGTGACCGTTACATTAATCTTGGGCTTCTGTGCGTACAACTGCGGCAAGACAAGAAAATTAGCAACAAAGCATACGGCGATCAACAGGCACAACGATCTTTTGTTCCTCAGCATGAACCTCCTCCTTGGGCTGGTGTTAAATGATGATAAAACCCGTTTCTTTTCAAATATATGTCGGATAAAAACGTTTTATCCTTGAATTAAATCTAACAAATAACCACGAAGATGCTTTTTTTAACACCTTCGTGGTTATCGCATTGTTTTATATTACAATTTTACCCTGAGATGGCAACCTCCCTCAATCCCTCACTTGTTTTCCTCGAGGAAGAAGGGCAATAACTTAATCTCAAGGTTACCTGGTGCTGATTCCGAACCGGTGACGGCAGTCACCACCACATTGTCAAGCTCACCGGTCAGCCAGCCCGGCATGATTACCACCCACATCAGGATCGTATCACTATCCAGCACGACCGGAGGGAACTTCAGCAGCGCATTAGCCGGCTGGAACGTAACCGCCGTTTGACGGCGCACAAAATTGGTATTAGTTCCCTCAATTCTCAACCACCGTGGGAGGAAGAACCATCTCGACTGGAACACGGAGGACGGCATCACTTCGATGCTGGCAGTCGGCCCGGGGATAGAGGTAGTAGTAGACGTCGTCGGCCCGATGCTGGTGGTAGTTGTCGTTGTCGGTTCGACGGTTGTGGTAGTGGTGGGGGTTGAAGTTGTCGTAGTCGGTCTGACTGAGGTGGTGGTTGTCGTGCTCTCGGAAACATTCACCACAGCCGCAGCACAGTTATTATCACCACTTGCATCCGTATTATTTGAATCAATCACTCTTATGATATCTGTTCCATCAATATCACCTGCGGTGTACAAACCATCCGCACTAATGGATCCACCGATTTCACTACCGACGGTGGAGGTATTGGAGGTGCAGCCGCCCGCAGAAATTTCCCAAGTGTAGCTTGGTTCATTTTCACACACCCCGCTTTCAACAACTTCGAACTGAAATGTATCCTGAAATACCACATTAGCCGACGATGGAACAATTGATATCGTGCATATGCACCTGTCCGTTTCTTCGACACATGTTTGGCCTGAAGCGCACGGATTGCCGGCACGACCACAGATATCTTGTACCTCGTCACAAATCTCTTCGCCATTACAGAAAATGCCGTCATCCGGGCAGATAACCGGTGTCCCGGGCAGACAGCCGGCGCTTACATCACAGGTCTCAACCCCGTTACAATACTGTCCGTCGTTACAGACTGCATCATTGGGTGTATGGGTACAGATGTATTCGTCTATACCCTCAGTGCATGCATCAGTAGTACACGCTACACCGTCATCGCAGTCAGGTGGTGTTCCGGGCTCACAGAATCCGGTACCGGTATTGCAGGTTTCAAGTCCGTTGCAATATAGGCCGTCATCACATTCTGCATCAAGAGTGCATGGCTCTGCTGCTATGGTGGCAGTAAGGATATTAGTACCCATAGCAGCATCATAAACTATACTACTGTTACATCCTACCGTCGTATCAAATCCATCTATTGCCTGGACAGCAATGTCACCGCTGCCGGTTGCCAAGCACTGAAAGGTCACTTTCGCGATGATTATATCACCGTCGGCATCAGGCTCCGGACAAGTCCCCAATTGAACTACTGCCAGGACATAAGAACCCGGTCCATAGGCATCAGGTATCTTAAGTGTGGCCGTTCCATCCCATGGTCCGGCAATGTCCACACCGTCATATGCCTGAACATTTACGATACTCACCTGAGCAGGATCGTAATGCATCTCAAATCCACTGGAGATAATTGACTCAGGAACCTCTGCTGCCCAGATGTCAATGGAAAACTGATCACCCGGGAAAAGCGTTTCCGGATTAACTGTATCACATGTCTTCAGGCCGGTTGTCACACCGCCGGGATTACCAGTCTCCAGATAATCCTGACAGTAGCTAATTTGATCAGTGGGCACTGTAGTTGTGGTGGTCGGTACTACGCTGGTGGTCGTGGTCGTCGGCTCAATGCTCGAGGTCGTGGTTGTCGGCTCGATGCTTGAGGTTGTAGTTGTTGGCTCAATGCTTGTGGTCGTGGTTGTCGGCTCAACGCTTGTGGTCGTGGTTGTCGGCTCAACGCTTGTGGTCGTGGTGCTGACACTACCCTGGGTAACGGTAAGGATATTGGTGCCCATTAAAGCGTCGTATTTTGTAGCACTAGTACATCCTACATTTGTGTCAAAATCTGTTATCGCTTGGACAGAAATTGAATCGCTACCATTTGCCAAGCACTGAAAGGTCGCCTTTGCAATGATAACGTCATTGCCGGCATCAAGTGGCGGGCAAGTACCTAACTGCACCACTGCAACCACATATGAACCCGCACCGTATGGATCAGTTACTTCAAGGGTAGCCGTTCCATCCCAAGGACCAGGTAATTCAGCATCATCATAAACCTGAACATTTAAAAGACTCACTTGGGTCGGATTATAAAACATCTCAAAACCACTAGATAAAATTCCCTCAGGCAAATCGGCTGCCCAGATGTCTATGGAAAAGGTATCACCCGGATTGAGTGTTTCCGGATTAACCGTATCGCAGGTTTTTGTAACATTTGTCTCTCCCCCGGGGTTTCCTGTCTCCAAAACATCCTGGCAATAGCTCTGGGCTAAGGCAGAGCCTGTCATGAATGCGAACACAAGCATAACCCCACACAGAATTGACAGCTTTTTAAACATGGCTTCCCTCCCTCAATAAATTAATTGTGTCAATTATGACTCTCGTCTTCTATGAAATGAAAAGCAAAAAAACTGTTTGATATTATATAGTAAAGGAAATTTAGTCAAGACAAATTTTATTTGCGCTAAAGAAATATTATTAAACATAACAATTAGTTACATATCTCGGCTTAAAGCCGCTCCTACCGGGTCATGCCGGTCCATACCTCTCTGCCATTTCGAGCCTCCCCCCATGTCATTTCGAGCAACGCGAGAAATCTTACATCCGGTGGATGGTGGCGGTTCATGGTATTGAGGATAAATTGTATCAGATTTCTCCGTCGCTGTCGCTCCGTCGAAATGACAAGCCAAGCATTTGTTTCGCGGCTGAAGCCGCTCCTACCGATCCGCAACAATCTGAAAGTTATTCAATATAAAATGGAGGGCCACGCTCTGTCGTGGCCGCATGAAACAAAAGGACGCGACGGCAAGCGCGTCCCTCCAAAGACTGGATCCTGCAATCACGTTGCAGGATTACAAAAGGGGGGTGCGCAGGAAGTAAAACAATGTATCACAGAATGATACGCCAAAGGCATTCTGTCATATTGAGCAGGGGGTGTATTGCTGTACGCCCTTTCTCTTCTCATTCTGAACCCTTCGCATGTCATTTCGAGCAACGCGAGAAATCTTACATCCGATGGATGGTGATGGTTCGTGGTCTTGAGAGTAAATTATAGAAGATTTCTCAGTCGCCAAAGCTCCTTCGAAATGACAAAAAGGTGCCCTCTTTATGACATGGAAAGATACGCTCCTAGGCAGGTTATTGAAAAAGCGATTTCAACAGCCCGCTAAAAAATCCTCTTGAACAAGCAGAAGTCGCAGCAGTTTGCCCGGCCCTGGGCCATGTCAATAATCACCAGAAGATCGAGCACGTCAATGTCCCCATCCGAACTACAGTTGAGAGTGCCGGCGGGTTCACCGCAGTAGGGCGGTTTGCCGTTGGGAACATCACCGTGCGCAAGCTGGCATGCGGTAGGCGTCTGATAGCCCAGAACAATGTCAACCGCTTCCAGTATGTCAAAGAGATTAACGACATCGTCCCCGCAGGCTGCACAACCCGGGTCGAGGCAGTCCTGGGGAAAGATATCTCCACAAGATTTGAAGCACACATCTCCCGGAGACTGGCAGGCGCAGAGCTCCTCATTAAACCTGTCCGAGACCTGCCGGTTAACCGGCCTTAAGCAGGTACAGCCCTCGCAGGTCTCATCGGCTTCGTAGATGATGTTGAAAACCGGACCGGTACCCTCCAAAATCAGGGCGGCCGGATCGGTGGAGTACAGCACAACCCTGCAGCATCCATTGTCCATTTCATGTGCCGAACAGTTAAAATCAAGCGCACGGTCGGGATCGATGATACAGCTGTTGCACGCCATCTTGTCGTCTCCCCCGTCACACTCGCATACATCCACGGTCAGCGCCTTCACCGAATTATATTGATTAACCAGACTGACCGGCACTTCAAAGGAGCCAGCCCCCCTCCCCGTGTTAACATTTTGGATGTCGATGGTCACCTTGCCCAGTTCCAGCGCCACGCTGTCCGACCAGCCGTTGCAGGTGTCCGTCACCGTCACCGTGTATTCCCGGATCTCTTCCAGCTGGTCACAGGATTCCCCCACCGTCAGTCGCGCGGTCCCGTTGGGGTTGGTAACGATGCTCAAATACGGCTCGGCAGGATCAATCGACCACACCAGGCACGCCGGATCAAGATTCACGCAGTCGGTGCAGACGCAGAAATCAACTATGTCCTCGCAGGTGAGTGAAAGCCCCCTTCTCCCCGGACGGTTGTATGCCGGGTCATCAATCGGCAGTCCCAGGTCACAGGTCCCGCCCTTGTAAATCTCCCCATTGCAGATAGTGGGCACCGAGGTGGTGGTGGTCAACTGCGTGCTGGTGGTTGTGGGCTGTGATGTCGTCGTTGAAGGCGCCGTGGTCGTCACCGGTATCATGCTTGTAGAAGTGGATGGCTGAATGGTCGTACTCACCGACTGGGAACTGGTGGTTGAGGAAACGGATGTTGTCGTGACCGGCGCCGAACTCGTGGTAGTGGGTGCAACGCTTGTTGTACTTACCGGCTGGGAACTTGTTGTCGTCAGGACCGATGTTGTGGTGGACGGAACCGTGCTTGTCGTTGGTGGTTTAACCGTGGTGGTGGTTGCCGGTTTGGATGTCGTGGTCGAAGAGGGCTTTACCGTGGATGTGCTGACCGGTCCGGTTGTTGTGGTGGTATACGGCTTAATGATGGTTGTGGTGGTGGACGGTTTTTCGCAATTCAGCGGCTTTTCTTCTGTGGCAAAACAGGCCCCCGGGTAGTATTTTTCATCGTACGTATAGTTTGCAATCAGTGCGGCGAAATTGTAGCCTTTCTTATTTTCCACTATGAAATCGTTATAGGACACATCTCCACTGCGGTAGTAAATATCTATGATGAGCGGGGTTACCCGTTTATAGATCTTCGCCAGTGAAGGAACACGCCTGCTGATGTTCACTTCAAACTGTCCGAATGTTCCGTAACTGAGGCGCTTAAACCTTCGGGTCCATTCGCGGGGAACTTTAACCTTCAAGTTTTGTGCGGGATTGGCCAGGGTGGTGTTGAATCCGAACCTCCGAATGCCAAAATATTTTCGGGGCGCAAGAAGGTCCTCGTTCTCCTTAACGGTTATTCTCACGCCTCTTTTGTCACCATCATAAATGTAGCTCAAGGTGACAGCGGCGTACTCTTTACCGTCAGGCAGCCTGTTTGACTCCGTCAGGTCAACACACAGGCTTCCCGCAAATGCGGATGCACTAATGCAGAATATGAGCAGCGCGATTGTACTAGTAAAACAGAGTTTAAAAATTGCTCTCTTGCTATTCACCGTGATGTTCCCGTAAGAAAAAATTATATCGATGTTTAAGATTTCTCAGTCGCTAAAGCTCCTTCGAAATGACAGGCAAAGGATACACCTCGCGGCTAAAGCCGCTCCTACCGCCGCAGAAGCCGGTTTCATTGTAGGAGTGGATCCTGCGATCAAGTCGCAGGATGACCAAAGATGCGGCGCACGATGACAAATGCCGGTCGGTTGCCACAGTTATTAGTCGGCAAGTCGGCAATAAACATTTAAGAATATTTAAAAAGATTTCTCAGTCATCGCTGCGTAACTTCTTCGAAATGACCGGGGGCGCTTCGCTTTTCGTAATAACAGGGGGGGCGTTGATGCGCAGCTCCTCCGAAATGACATGCGAGGGCGGTTGATTGAGGGAAAATGATAGGGAGGAACGTTTCTTTGAAATGACAGGCAAGGAATACAATTCGCGGCTGAAGCCGCTCCTACCGGCATAACATCACCATACTTTACTACCCGGGTCATCCTGCGACTTGATCGCAGGATCCAAGTAAAATGGTGGGCCATGCTCCGTCATGGCCATAAAAAAACAGGAGATGAAAATCATCAGATTCTCAACTCCTGTGTGATACTCATTAATGTGATTTACTTAAAGCAAAGCCCCTCTTCAGGGATACACGCACCAGGGATCCGTCGGGCAGAGGGGGCAGGGGTTGCCGCTGATTTTGCTTCTGCCAAAATCCACCTTGAAGGTTGATGCATTTGTTCCATCCACATCGGTATCGCACTCAAAGTCACCGTTACAGGGAAGCGCGCCGGTACAAGGGTAGCCGCTGATTTTGCTTCTGCCGAAATCCTTCTTGAAGGTTGATGCATCAGTTCCATCCTGATCATAGTCATCATCGAAGTTGCCTTCGCATTCGCAGGCGTCACCGCATCCATTGCCGCCCGGAGGATAGCTGTCTTCCTGCCCGGGGTTATAGAGGTTGGGGCAGTTGTCGTTGCAATCCAGCACACCGTCAGCGTCGGAATCAACGAGCGGGCAGTAAGTCGGGTCCACCGGGCAGACCGTGGGCACCTGGGTTGCGCATACCGTCGGAACCTGCGGACACTGGGTGGGAATCTCGGGACAGTTGGTAACGACGGAAGGACACACGGTGGGAATATCCGGACAAAGGGTATAGTTGAGCGGACATACCGTGGCCTCAAGAGGACATTGGGTCGGATTGAGCGGACATGCGGTATAGGCCGGTTCAACGGGACATTGCGTTTCCACCGGCGGACACCAGGTTGACGCGCTTGGACAGGCAGTGGGCGGGTCGGGGCAAAAGGTCGGCCCGTTAGGACATGCGGTGAATACTACCGGGCACATGGTTGCCATCACCGGCCAGATGGTGAATTCTTCGGGAGGACACAATTCATATACTTTAGGACAGAAGGTTTGCTGCTCCGGGCAATGCGTATCTACCAGCGGACACACCGTCTCCTGAGTCGGGCATTCAGTCTCTACCACAGGACACTGGGTTGCCGCTTCCGGGCAGATGGTCACCTCAGGTTGCGCGGGGCATTGGGTGCTGATCACCGGACAGACGGTCGATTCCACCGGGCAGTGCGTCTGCTGCTGCGGACACTCGGTTTCCACTTCCGGGCATTCGGTCAATACCGGCAGCATGGTAGGCTCTGCTTGCGGATCAATCCGCAGCAGATAGTCTTCCGACTCGCCGTCCTCGAATGTGCCTTCACCAATCCAGGATGCGCCTAAGGGAACCTCAGTTATGGTAAACCGGGTCCAGACATAGCCGGGGTTGGGTCCGATGCGGAAACCGGTGCCGGCCGGCATGATAGCAGAAAGCAACCCGATATAAAGTGGAGGCACTATAAAGTCCACCAGCACATGTTCCGGGGCGCTTCCCAGAGGACAGGTCGAAGCGCCTCCCCAGCTTCCATTCTGATCCCAGTCCATAAGAACGTTGACGTAGGCAGGAAGATACGGTTCGTGACCGGGCATGGTATTGTGCACATGAATGTCTAGATTGGCACCCCAAACAGCCCTCTGGCAGACAACCCCCAGCGTTCCCCCCGGATCGATGCATGGCACCTCGACGCCACCGATGATGGTGTAAGCTGGCGGGAACATAAGTCCGGCATCACCGTCGGCGAAACACTCATCATTATCATAGGGCATAAAACTGGGGCAGATTCCCCCATTTCCTTCCGCCTCGAAGTCGACCGCAGGCCCGAACCATGCGCCAAAGTTGGTATGCTGGATCCAGCCGGCTAGCGGGACATTCTTGCAGGTTGGGAATGCCCCTGTCACACCCATAGCCGGATAGGCCGGCGCACCTTCCGGCGCATCGCCGAAATCAAATTGTGCAAAGGCCTGACCTAATATGAAACCACTCAGGAAAAGTACCGCCGCTATTAATACTATTTTTCTCATGTTTATCCCCCCTTCTATGAGAATGGTGTAATTCCTTCCTCCAAATAAAAAATCCCCCACAGCATCATCGCTTATGGAGGAATCATCTTCCCATAGCTACTTCCCCATTATATTTTTACCGATTCGTAAAAACGTCAGGGAAATTATCTATTTTTATTTTGGGGCTCAATTGCCGAAGCCTTTTCTATCAGACCAATATGAAATATAATACAATAACAGTAAAATTGTCAAGATAAATTTATCAAGGGGACATTTAACATGAAAATGGGAAAAGATTTCTCAGTCGTCGCTGCGCAACTCCTTCGAAATGACAAGGGGGCGCGCTTCGTTTTTTGAAATGACAGGGGGGAGGCGCGCTCTCGCTTTTTCAAATGACAAGGGGGCGCGCTTCGTTTTTCGAAATGACAGGGGGGGAGGCACACTCTCGCTTTTTCAAATGACAGAAGGCGCTTCGCTCACTGGCGGGTAAACCTCTCTCAGGTTCATCGAGGTATTCGGGGAGGTCTTCGAAATGACAAACGCCACGTTCGGGGTAAATGGCATGCTTGTGTTGTTATTATGACATTTATAAAACTGGCTATGTGTCATTTCGAACGCATGTGAGAAATCTTATAAAATAAAATCATAGAAGATTTCTCAGTTGCTTCGCCTCTCCGAAATGCAAGGGAAGAAACGATTCGCGGCTGAAGCCGCTCCTACCGCCCCTTCTTCAGCGCCTCTTCAATCAGCCCCTTGATATACTCCGCGGGGGGCGAGCCCATGAAGCTTCTGCCATTGATAAATGTGGTGGGCAGGTTTTGAATGTTTAATGTTGTACCCTGGGATACATCCTGATCAATCTTGTTTTTAAGTTCCGGGCTCACAAGGGCGCCTTCAAATTTTTTCATATCCAACTGTAATGACCGGGCGAAACTCATAACAGCTTCTTTGCCCAGCGCTTGCTGGTTTTTAAAGAGCAAATCATGCATCTCCCAAAACTTGCCCTGCTCCCCCGCAGCCAGGGCCACCCGGGCGGCAAATTCGGCGTTCTTGTGATAGGGGATGGGGTAATTTTTAAAGACCACCGTGAGTTCTCCGGAAAAAGTCTCAAGCATGGTCTCCAGTGTTTGTGCCAGGGTACCGCAGTGGGCACATTCAAAGTCAGAAAACACCACAATTGTTACCGGAGCATCCTTGGTGCCTTTCCAGGGGGAGCTGCCGGGATCAACCGCATAGGTTGCTTCGCTCAACTGATAGGGTGAAGCTCCACCCGCGGCAGGTGCGGTGCCCTTTGCCGCCGACTGCTTCTGATAGTATTCTCTGAGCAGCTTGTCCCGCTCGGCGATCATCTCCCTGTCTTTTTCGGTGCAGGTCAGGCTGACTAAGACCGGACCGCGAATCACCTCTTTCCCGCTTTCATCTTTGAAGGAAACCAGATACTGATAGTTCTCGCCATCACTCAGACCTTCATCTGCGACCCAATAGCGGATTCCGCCGTCGTCCTCCTCCCGGTGGTAAATTTTTCTCTCGCTAAGAGGTGCATAATCGCCCACGCCGGATTTCTTTGTAATCCTTACACTGCTCTTGTCAATCATCCCTGCCTCAGTCCAGGTCAGCGTCAGCCTGCCGCAGCTCCCGGCTGCGATTACATCACCTCCTGCGGTCATACCTCGAGGCAACGGTTGCCCGGCCGGAGATCCTTGCGCATCCGGGCCTTTGTTCTGATAGTACGCGCGTGCCATCTTATTTCTCTGTGCCAGCAGTTCCCTGTCCTGCTCAGTGCATGCAAGGGTGAAGGAAACCGGGCCCTTGACACGCTGTTTCGATTCCTCATCCACATAAGAAACCAGGTAATCATATTTCACGCCATCGCTGAGCCCGCTTTCGGAAATCCAGTACCTGACACCCCCCTCTTCCTCCTTCTCATACATATTCGTGCCCTGCAGCGGCTCATAGTCTTCGTCCGGGTCCCTTCGCTTGACAACAATCTTCTCCCTGGCAATCTTTTTTTCCACCGCCCAGGTGAGGGTCACCTGGCCGCACATGCCCGATGCAACCAGCTCCCGGGACCGCTGCGCCATCCCGGAAGAAGCCTTCTCACCTGCTCCCGGACTTCTGACCGACTTCCGGTCTGATCCCTGTACACCGTCTCCATCCTGAATTTTATCAAGGGAGCTCTGCAGCCGCTGCTGGAAGATGGGAGATTCCCGGGGATCTTCAATCGGCTTCACATGCTGGGCCTTGTAGAGGGCTAAGAGGCAGATGAAGGCAATGATGGGGAGGAGTGTTTTTTTCATTGTTCACATCTCATTGCTGCTGCAAGATACATTCGCGGCTTAAAGCCGCTCCTACCGGTTACTCACGTTTCTGAGAGACAAATTCTCAGCATTCAAAAGGCAACTTCTCTGGAGGGACGCGCTCCGTCGCGTCCGAATCATCTGCGGCCACGACAGAGCGTGGCCCTCCATTTTCATTGGATTCTGCGGTCAAGCCGCAGAATGACAACATGAGTCCTCTGTTAAAACTGATGATAACCGGGGTTTTGAACATTTGCATTTTGAGATTTGTAATTGTTTCGGGTTTCGCGCTTCGGATTTTGAATTTGTCTTTCACCCTGCACCCTGCCCCCTGGACCCTGTCCCCTCAAAGTATGCTCCCAACGTCCCTTCACCCAATCCCTTCAACAGATTAAACTCCAGCTCATAGATAGCCCGCTGCTGCTGATTGGGAACCACGCGGTAGCTCCCGCCCATGGGCGGATTGGTAAACAGCCGGGAGAAGGTGAGCGCGGCCACGGTGCCGGTGCCCACCTTTACCATTGCAAGGATGGGGTCGCCCTCGGAAGACCTCAGCAGCGGCTCACCCCCTTCAATGACCGAGGCACGGCTTGGCGGAGCGGTACCCATGCCCGAGGGGGCGTACAGGGAAGGCAGGGTCGCGCTCTTTTCCCTGTTTATTTTCATGCCGAAGGACGCAAGCAGCTCATCCGCCGTCGATCCTCTGTTGTCAGGTGCATCCATGACCAGCAGCTTCCCGCCTTTTTCCAGGTACTCTTTTATGCGGCTGCGCTCTTCTGCTTCGAATGGTTTGCGGGGGTTGATGATCACAAGCATGCCGGCATCAGACAGGTCGGCCTGCAAGGTCCTCCCGGTAAACGGATAATAGCCGATTCGCAATACCCACAGGTAAAAAACCTCAAAGCTCTTTTGCATCTCCTTGGTGAAGCCCTGCAGCGGCAGTTCATAGTCCCCGTGCTCCTGCTCGAATACAATCTTCATATACGGCGTTTTGGGCTGCGGCAATGGATACGCCCTCCGGGACAAGGACTGGCAGACAAGAAGGGCGCATGACAGAGAGAAGACCGCAAGCACCGTGAGCCAGAGATAGAAACTGCCCTCACGCCTTTCTTTCGTTCCGTTTCTGAGAGCCAGGGCACACCAGAGGACGGCCAGCGCCAGAAAAAGGTAATTGAGCCAATTCCACCGGTTCTCCCGGTTGAGCCATGCAAGAGAGGAAAGCAGCAGTTCCGGTTTGCCGGCAATAAATGCCTCGAAGTTGGAGTAGGTGGTGCTGTCGGTAAACCCGAGCACCCGTCCCCTCCACGCCTTGACGCCAACCATCTGCATGAAGGCGCCGAAGGGCATCTGGCTTTCATCCTTGACCGGGGGATAGAAATTGCCGCTCGGGTAATAGATGTCCTGGGATTTGATCCCGGTGGACAGGATCACCGGCTCGCATCGTAACGACAGCGGCTGAATGGAACACGACACCTTGAAGCAAAAGTAGGGCAGGTGCTGAACCACCGGATGGGGATTGAGCCGTGGCGGATAGTAGAGCTGCTCAAACTTGCGCTCAATATCAAAGAGCACGTCATAGCGGAAGCAGAAGCCGAATTCCTTCGCCACCGGGTTGAGGTAGGTGCTGTTGCCGAACACATTGGTGTGCTCGCTCAAAATATAAAGTCCACCGCCCTTCAGCACAAAGTTTCTTACCGCGTCCACTTCCGCCCGGGAGAAAGGAGCGGTGGCATTTTTCAGGATGAGGATGTCAAACCCGGACAAAAGATCGGGGGTGATCTCGTCAAAATTTCTCTGCAGCGGGAAATGGTGGTTGATAAATTCCGCCATCCAGTAAAAATTATATCCGGACTCGTTCCCGTACCATTCCGTGTCCATCTTCCGGGTGCTTTTCTCCCAGCCGCTGTGCTTCTCATCGAGCAGCACCCGTCCGCCCTTCTCTTTCCCCGTATCCTGAAAGCCATAGGCGGCGCCGAGAAAAAAGAGGGCAAGCGAACCATAGATCAGCGACTTCCTGCCGGCGTTGGGAAAGGATGCGGCCCCGAGAGCAAAAGCCGCTTCCTGCAGTTTGAGGGGAACGATCCTGCAAAGCAGGTAGATGAAGGGAAGGAAGCTGAGAAGCATTACCCGCGCGTCCCAAAAGATATCGACCCGGTTCACCTCTTCCTTGTACGGCACAAAGGTCATCAGGTAGAGGAACAGCAGGACCATGAACACGTACCGGGCAATGCTGTATGCCGCACCGCAGGCAAAGAGCTTCAGCATGTCCCGGTTCTTTCGCTCAGAAAACAGGTAGAGGATGGGAAGGGATCCGGCCAAAAAGGCCATGAGGGGGAACCAGCCCAGCCTGTCCCAGGTGGTAGGAAAAGCGTACAAATCTTTGATGGTCTGGATGTAGAACTGATGCTGGCTGTAGGAAACTTGGAGATGAAAAAAGGCAAAAAGGCGGTTCAGCATTCCGTCCAGCCAGAATATGTTCCGGGAGTAGGAGGTGCAAAGAGTGTAAAGATATCCCAGCGGGCTCTGGAAGGTGAGGATGACACCGCTCAGGATAAGGCCCGCGGCAGGCGCACCGAGCATGGAACGTCCCCGGCCGAGCAAAGCAAGCACCAGCCCCGCACCCGCCAGGATGAGGCCAAGATGGTAAGGAAATGGAAGGATAAAGCCGGATACGACGAGCGGCACAAAAAGGAGGAAGTGTTTTTTATCAAGGGACCTGAAGGCGATTGTCTTTCGTATTCCCGCGATGTTGCAGAGTACGCCGAGCAGCAGCAGCGAAACCCACCAGGCATCTGTTTCGGCGCTATAGAGCTTCAGGGTAAACAGCCAGCTCAACGACAGGCACAAAAGACCTGACCAGAGAAGGAGGCTCATAGGAAACCTTTTTATAGAGTGCAGCTCATGTGAGGCGATATGAAAACCGTAAATTCGAAGCACGAGATCCGAAATAAGCCTACAATAAGCAAGAAAACAAAGCAATCGTTGCGAGGAGCGCAAGCGACGCGGCAATCCCATGGGATTGCTTCGCGGAGCTTATCCTGAGCGCACGCGAAGGGCTCGCAATGTCATTCCCCATATCATTTCTCTAAAGTCGTTTTCTATCGTGAGTGATAAAACTCTTCTGTCATTGCAAGGAACAACGCAATGATCAATTTCATTGACGCGCAGCTTGTGATCCGCGCACACCCAACTTCATTTTGACAGCACACGCTGTCATTTCGAAGGAGCGCCGGCGACTGAGAAATCTTCTACAATGTATCTTATAAGATTTCTCACGGAGTTTATCCTGAGCGAAAAATGGAGATTCTTCGCTTCGCTCAGAATGACACAGCGAAGGGTTCGAAATGACAATCTTAGACCACCGTTTGTTTTGGATTTCGCGCTTCGGATTTCGGATTTATTATTTGCCAGATTCTTGCTGCCCCAAACTGCTGAGCAGCCACTTCAGAAACTCCACGTTCTCAACCGTGTGGCCCTCCTCCATCTCCAGGTTCACGTTCCAGAAAAACGAGGAATCGCCGATCATCACCACCGCACCGTCGCCGTATCGCTGCTTCATCACCACCGGAACGCTCTGGTAGGCGGCAATGACTTCGCTCCCGGGGCCCCGGCTCGCGATCGGCCACGCCTCGAAAAAGCGCACCTTTTGCCCGGCCGCGGGAATCACACTGATAAACTGCGCCAGCGGCATGTGTTCGATGGAAAAGCCGAACGCATCCATGAGCGGGAGCGAGGCCTCCCGTTCCTCCCATCCCACGCTCAGCATGAGCGTGCCGCCCCGCTCGACAAAATCCTTGATCATCCCGACTTCCTTCCGGCTGAACGGCTGCGATGGCGCGATCACAACCAGGAGGCGGGCCTCCCGGAGCGCCTGCGCATCAAGGTCCCAGAGCGTAAAGGAAAGATAGCCGTTTCGCATCAGGTTGAGATGCAGGCCCAGCACCGCATTGTCATTCCACGACTCGGGGGAAAAACGCTCTCCATGGGATGCGTCGATGTAGGCAACCGGTCCCTTCAGCTCGCGACGGTTCTGGTACTGATTCAGGCCCTCGGCAAGTCTCACCGCGCCGAGAGACAGGAGACAGGCGATGAGCGGCAGATACAACCTCCGGCTCGAACCGCGGTAGAACAGGAGCGCCTGGGCGAGCAGGAACAACCCTATGGCCAGGGCAAGCCGGTGCCGGGTGGGCGATTCCTCCCGCGCCAGCCAGCTGAACACCCGGTTGACGAAATCATGGGTGTTGACCAGGATGCCGTTGGCGAAGCTCGAGGTGTCCCCGAAGACCAGCACCTTTCCCTTGCCGTGATACTCGGCGGCGCAGAGCACGACATCTCCCAGGGGCTCTCCCGGGTCGTAATTCAGATTCCCCAGGAAGCCCCGCTTGTCGCCGGCCACCTCGCTGCCGGGGTCGGAGTAACCGTATTTCCCGATGACTAGGGGAAAGGCAGGGGGCGGGGCAAAAAGTGATGCGCCGATCACGATACCCGCGTGATTCATGTCGTCCCGCATGCCCGCGGTAATCGAATGCCCGGCATACTGATAGGAGTGAAGCCATCCCCCGATAAACCAGTCGGCGGAATCAAAATTATAGCGGATGCGGTAGGGCTGAAGGATGTCATTCAAAATAATCCGGTTTATCCCGTGCTTATAAAAAGTGTGGTCTCCCAGCAGCAGCAGTGATCCCCCGTTATCCACAAAATCCCAGATGGCGGCGAGCGCTTCCCGCGGCAGCTCCCGGTCCACGTTAATCATCACCAGTATCCTGGCCCCCTTGAGAACATCAGGAGAAATGGCATCGACCTTTTCCGCTGAAAAGCCCATTGCGTCCAGAAGCGGGGGAAGATTGCCGAACATGCCGGCGCTCTTCGATCCGAACATGGTAAAGTTCGGCGCCTGCCAGTTGAGATAGCCCTGATTGTAGAGAACCACTTTTGCGGCATCCGGCGCTTTTCCGGGGATATCCACCGTCACCACCGTCGTTGCCATGACCGTCAGGATCAGGAATGCAGCCGCATTTCTTTTTTTGCCCCTTCCTGCGCGCGGCCCTGCCGCCGCCATACCGCCCGCCCGGCAGACAAGGAAGAGGGGCAACAGAGAGAGGAAGAAAAGCAGGAGCGGGGCATACATCTGGTAATTGTAATGAGCAAGCGGGGACTCCTTTTCAAAGAGAAACACCAGCAGGCTGCCGAACCAGCCGGTCTCTTCCGGAAAAACCTCCATGAGGGCCTCCCCTGCGCGGGGAAGACTGCCGATGATGATGAGATAAAGGGCGCTGAGCGCCGGAAGCGCCGGCAGGGAAAGCAAAAGCAGCCGCGGCTTCCTCGTGCTGCAGCAAAAGAATACCAGCGCTATGGCGGCCAGGAAGATAAAGGAAACGGTCACGCCAAGAAAGGTGGAAGAGAAGAGAATGGGAATGCCGCTCACCCGGCTGACCGCGGTTGAAAAAAGAAGGGAAACCTCCTTCAGCCAGAACCAGAACGGCGGGGAATAAGAATACAGGAGGGAAAAACCGTAGGTGAGCGCCGTTGTCCCCAGGAGCGCCGGCAGTTCCTGCGGCTCTGCTCCTTTGCTCTGCACCAGAAGATGCAGCGCGAAGATAAAAAGAGCTGCCCCGGTGAGTCGTGACGGAACCGGTCCGCCCAGTAAAAGAAAGGAGAGAACGAGAAGCAGCCACCCTAAAAAGAAAAGGCCCGCCCGCTCAGTTTTTGCCCCGACGGGAACTATGCTGAACCCGTAAAACACCAGCAGCGCCGCCCCGGCATACCGGTACAGCTCATGGGTGAGGTAGCCCAGGCTTTCCGTGAGAAAGCTCAATGCCAGGAGAAAAAGGGCAATCCGCAGAAATTGCTTCAACCGCATACCGCCGTTCCCGCCGCACCTTTGTTAGAGAAAAATTGCAGAAGATTTCTCAGTCGCCGCTGCGCAACTCCTTCGAAATGACAAGGGGGGGGTCGCCGCTGCGCAACTCCTTCGAAATGACAAGGGGGGTCGCCGCTGCGCAACTCCCTCGAAATGACAAGAAGGTCGCTTCGCTCACTGGCCGGGGATTCACCCTCAGATGTATCAAGGCATTCGGACAGGCCTTGAAATGACTAGCGCCACGCTCAGGGTGAATAGCATGCTTGTGTTGTTCCTATAATTAATATTTATGAAACTGGCTTTTGTCATTTCGAACGCATGTGAGAAATCTTATAAGATAAAATCATAGAAGATTTCTCAGTCGCCGCTGCGCAACTCCTTCGAAATGACAAGGGGGGTCGCCGCTGCGCAACTCCCTCGAAATGACAAGGGGGCGCTTCGCTCCCTGGAAATGACAAGGGCAGGTTAGACATTACCGCATTATGGGAACCTCTCATTATTCATTTTCCTGTCATTCCCCGACGTGATCGGGGAATCCAGCTATCTGATGTTTATGGATTCCCGCTTTCGCGGGAATGACACAGATAGTGCATTACGTGAATTTTTAGAGGTTCCTTTATGTCATTCACAGCCTTACCTGTGTCATTTCGACCGCAGGGAGAAATCTTATAAGATAAAATCATAGAAGATTTCTCAGTCGCCGCTGCGCAACTCCTTCGAAATGACAAGGGGGGGCGCCGCTGCGCAACTCCTTCGAAATGACAAGGGGGTCGCTTCGCTCCCTGGCCGGGAAGCCACGTTCAGCCCTCGCACGATATGCGGGCAGGCCTTCGCAATGACAACATAAAACCGAATGCAGGGCATCCTGCGACTTGATCGCAGGATCCACGATATAACCAACTTTCTAGATTCTGCGGTCGAGCCGCAGAATGACTTGTTTTAACAACCGGACTATACTATATGGGTCATCCCGGCAATCGGGCAAAGGATACGTCAAAGGGTGGCTGAAATGCAATTTATTTTTAACGCAAGTGGAGTGAAAAAGGATCATGGGTGTGGCATCCTTTGCCCCCCATCAAGGCAAAAAATCAGCCGAACCCATGTGTTCATGCCATGGGCCCGGCTGATGTACAGGCTCAATAAACGTCACGCAAAGGCACGCTGCTGTTATTCACCGTAGCAGGATGCGCAGGGCTTATTCAAGGAATTCCTGCCGAAATCCTCCTTGAATTTGACTGCATCCGTCCCGTCAACATCGCCATCCCCGTCATAATCGGCAATACAGGGATCGGCAACGGTACAGGGCCTGGTCAGGGCGTTTCTTCCGAAATCCCCCTTGAAGGTTACGGCGTCGGTGCCGTCCACGTCATCGTCACAGTCGAAATCAAACTCGCACTGGCAGACATCCCCTATCCCGTTGTCGTTGCCGTCCAGCTGATTGTTGTCGCAGATCAGATTGGGATTGCCGCAATCGGCGTCCCGGACACAGCTCAAAGGCAATACAAATATCACCTGAGCGCTCTGCCGCTTCAGGCATGTCCCGAGGATGGCTCCATTGGGATACAGGGGACAGTTGTCACACCCGTCTCCCACGCCGTCTCCTTCAGCGTCTTCCTGCGCGGGGTTGGGAATGCTTATGCAGTTGTCATCACAGCCCGCGGTCGCCCCGCCAAAGCAGGGGTTGTCTCCCACCGATCCGTCTTCATCCCCGTCGTCCGGGATGCCGTCAGCATCCGTATCATTCTGATATTCGCGAGCCCCCATGTCGAAGAAGGGAGACGCTCCTGCGCCGGTGTTGGGAGTGGCAAGATGATCGTAGCGTCCGTTTTCGTCAATGTCCGCAAAGGTTGCCCCGTCGCTTGTGCCCGAGTCGATACAGGGGGAACCGTAGGCGAGGAAATACTCGGAGCCGAAAAAGGCGGGGTCCTGATCGGTATTTCCCGCGCCGGCATAGCCGTCCTGGATGCAGCTATAGCCGATTTCAAGGCTTCCTTCCGCCAGTATCTGGTCGGGAACGGGATCCGGCAGGCAGTCCCGGTAGTTGTCCCAGAAGATGCAATTGATGATGTACGGGAAAGAAAGGTACCGGGCGGAAAGTCCGCCGCCCCCTTCCTCCGCGTCACATCCGGCGCTATTGCTGACAATGGTGCAGTTGCTGATAACCGGGTTTGACCCGTTGTCGCAGGCGATGCCGCCGCCGGTTTCCTGGGGGGCGGCATTGTTCTTGATAATGCAGTCGGTTATGGTTGCGTTGGAGCGCTGCAGGTACATGCCCCCGCCCTGGGTGTCCGTCGCCTGGTTGTCGACAATCAGGCAGCGCCTGATGGCGGGATCAGCCCACAGCACCGTAATGCCCCCTCCCCGGAAATTAAACCCTCCGGTGATGGTGAATCCCTCAAGGGATATGGTGTTGCCTGAGTTTTGCTCCTTGGTAAACTCGATTACGTTATCGGTCTGCTCCGCATCGATGATGGTCTCCTTGTACCCCTGGTCACCGACCAGCGAGAGGTGTTTCTTCATTACCAGGGGAAAGGTCTCGGCGTCACCGCCCCCCATCACCGTATCATACAGCGAGGGCGCGACGTGCACCACCGCACGATTGTTTTCTCCCAGGGCAATCAGCGCCGGCACCCGGCTTAAGGCATGGGTGATGGTCTTCCAGGCGGTACCCGGGGTGAGGCCGTCATTGGCGTTGTCCCCATTGGTCCCGTCAACATAAAACTCATTTACAACAACCAGGCAAATCTCCTGCGTGGAACATGCCGCGTCTTCACAGCAGGGGTCGGAGGAGCCTGTCGCATTGCAGCGGTAGCAGGCATCCATGGTCTCATCACAATTATCCGTGCAGTCATTGGCATCTTCGGGGCAGGTTTCCCCCGCGCCCACGCACCGGCCTGCCTGGCACTCATCGGTGAGGGTGCAGAACAGACCGTCATTGCAGGAAGTGCCGTCGATCACCGGCTGGGACGCGCACTGGTCATTGATTTCGTCGCACACCCCGGTATTGCACTGGTTTCCTGACGCGGAGCAGTCCCTGATGGCGCCGGCGACACAGACCCCGCCCGAGCACCCGTCGGAGATGGTGCAGTAGAGGCCGTCCTGGCAACTGGTCCCGTTGGGAAGGGGAACATGGTCACAAAGCTGTGTAGACAGATTGCATGAATCGGCGGTACAGCTGTTGTTGTCATTGCAGTCCGCATTCGTCACGCACTCCAGCTGATGAATGGTGACGCCCTCAACCGGAATGACCGGATCATAGATAACGCCGGCCGGCAGGGCGCAATCAACCACCGTGTCAAAATCGGGAAGGGTTCTGATGGTGATGACGGCATCGCCGGGGGATTCACATTTGAAGCGGATTTTGCCCAGGACGATATCTCTGCCGCTATCGGGGGTGATGCAGGCCAGGTTTGCCAGGGCCGCAAAATAAGCGCCCGGCTCGCCTTCCACCGGACCGAATAATGATGCCGTGGGATCCCAGGATCCAGCCGGGCCATTGACGCCGTCATAGATCTGCACACTGACGATGCTCACCTTGGCAGGATCGAACTGGCAATAAAAACCGCCGGTCAATAGTCGCTCCGGTGACGGCACATCGAGCAGCCAGATGTCCATGTCAACGGTTTGAAACTGGGGCATGGACCACTCGGTGTCAAAGGTCTTCAGGCCGCTCGGCCCCCCGGGATTGCCCGTTTCCAAAAAATCCGCGCCATAGCTGATTGCTGAGGCAGACCGCGCATAAAGACCGAGCGCCAGCGCACAGATAAAAATGATCCCCATTTTTTTCATTGCCGTCCTCCTTTCCCCGAAAAAATGCCGGTGATTGCAGACGATATCTTTAAAATCACTTAATTAATTTCCAATGTCAAGGCAGAGCGTTGAAAAAAACGGAGCGCACGAGTTACGGGAGGCATCCTATGTCTTCGCATCGCGGCAGGCGAGTTCTGACAAGCATGGCATAAACTAATAATTATTTATATAATAAAAGGTCTGAGCCATTTTGATTTTACCCACTTTTTTTAATTTGTATATAAGCAAAAACCCGATTTTATGCTTCGAAAAACCTTAAAAAACAGGGGCGACCGGCTGGTCGCCCCTGTTGAATGGGCACATAAATATAAAAGATTTCTCAGTCGCTGACGCTTCTTCGAAATGACATGGCAGTTAGATCGTGCCCGATTATGTCATGTCGACTCCCCCTCATGTCATTTCGATTTCCCCCTCATGTCATTTCGAACGAAGGGAGAAATCTTATAAGATTTCTCAGTTGACCACGGCTCTTCGAAATCAGGCGCTGGCTGGCTCAATCACAACTTACCGAACCGCCGGCAAAGCAGGGGTTGCTAAACGCGCTCCTCCCGAAATCCTCCTTGAATTTTGCCCCGTCTGACCCATCCACATCCCCGTCACAATTAAAATCACCATTACAGGGAGAAGCCGGGGGGGAACATGGATTAATCAATACATTTCTGCCGAAATCAGCCTTGAGCTGTGAGGCGTTACGTCCATCAACATCCAGATCACAGTCAAAGTCGGCCTCGCATTCACAGGCATCGCCGACGCCATTGTTGTTGCTGTCCTCCTGGTTCTTCATGCAGGATGCCGTCCCCTGGAGGCAATCGGTATCCATTAAACAGGCATCGGTGTACACGAGCAACAGGTCCGACATGATCTGGACGCAGCTGCCCAGCGCGGGTCCGTTCGGCGTCTGCACACAGTTATCCGCCGCGTCATTTACCCCGTCGCAATCATAATCGTCCGCGCAGATCGCGCAACTGTCCGCGGCTTCATCGCACCGGTAGTACGGCATGCCCGCGCAGGGATCGCCCGAACCCGGCTGACAATTGAGCGCCGCGCAGCTTTCAGCGCCGTTGCAGAACAGACCGTCATCGCAATCTCCCGCCGAGAAGCAGCAGCCCACCGTCGCTCCGGTCCAGACCGACATACCGCCGGTCATATTATATACCGCGGTAAGGCCGTTGCTGCAGAGGAACTGGGAGGCCAGGGCGCTCCGGCCGCCGACACCGCAGACCACCAGTATCGGGGCGCCGGCAGGAAGCTCCTCATACCGGTTCTGCAGCACCTGTGAATTCCAGGGATAGAGGCGGGCGCCGGGGATATGCCCGGGCGGCGTCGCTGTTGTACTGCAGTACTCGCTCTGCTCCCGCACGTCCACCACAATCAGCTGCGGATTGGAGCTGATCATTCCCTGTGCTTCCTCCACCGTAACATTGCCGTAACATCCGACCGATGTTGTCGTTGTGGTGCACGGCACTCACCCTTCAGCGGTATAAGGATGTAGTGATAAGCTCATCAGGATAGCGACGGAAAGTGAGATTACCGGGATGACGTAACGAGATTCGACCATGTTGCCCCCCATTGTGATGTAAGATGGTATCCTATAAGATTTCTCACATCCGTTCGAAATGACAGGGTGTGAGGGTTCGAAATGACATGTTTACCGTATCAATCCTCCATAAGATTAGGAGGTCCTTCTTTTGCCCTTTCAAAGGAGTTGCGCAGCGACGACCCCCCTGTCATTTCAAAGGAGTTGCGCAGCGGCGCCCCCCTGTCATTTCGAAGGAGTTGCGCAGCGGCGACCCCCTGTCATTTCGAAGGAGTTGCACAGCGACGACTGAGAAATCTTCCATGATTTCATTGTATAAGATTTCTCACATCCGTTCGAAATGACATGTTTAACATCTATTGCCCATATACTGAGGAGATCCCTATGCTGTCATTTCGAAGGAGTTGCGCAACGGCGCCCCCCTGTCATTTCGAAGGAGTTGCGCAGCTGCGCCCCCCCTGTCATTTCGAAGGAGCTGCGCAGCGGCGACTGAGAAATCTTCCATAATTTTATCTTATAAGATTTCTCACAGCCGTTCGAAATGACAGGGTGTGAGGATTCGAAATGACAATTCAGTTCTCAACGGTAATGCCGAACAGCCCTTCCATATTCCCAGAGACGATCTCTTCCGTCGCCAGGTCAATGTCGGCCTTGAGCTGGGGGCTCCCCATGCCCTTGATATCCTGCAGGAGTGTCAGTATGGCGCTTCGGTCACTTTTGCTGATGCAGGCGGTTCCCCCGTTCGCAACGTCGCCGATCACCGAGCTGTGCTCATCAACCATGACCCTCACCCGCTCGCGCAAATCATCACGCTGCGTCAGAATGACGGTAAGTTCGGCGGCATTCCGATAGAAGAGATAGGTAAGGATCTGCCCGACGATATTTTTGGACAGAACGTTGTCCCGGAATCTGCGGAGGGTGTCGAGCTGCTCCTGATCATCAACCGCTGCGGTCAGGGGACATGCGTCCGACTCTTCAAGAGCGGTTTGGCCGGCATTCTGCCCGGCGGCATTATTGTCAGCCGGCGCTGCACCGGTGGCCGATGATCCCGTGCCGTCACTGGATGCGCCCCCCGCAACACCGCTTGACGAAAGAAATGCTGCCCTTGAGGCAGTGCCGGAAATTGACGCCCCGCCCAGCAGGCCGGAATCAAAGCAGAACTCGCCCGGGGTCACGTCAACCGAAAGCGGCACGTTCACGGTTGCCACGGTTTCACTCAATACCGTAAGCGCCCGGCACTCTCCGATCGGCGCGCCGGCGCCGACCGTATAGGCTATGTTCAGCACCGGTCCGGTTCCGGCCGCAATGGCGCTGCCGCTTAAATCAATAAGGGTGACCCGGCAGCAGCCGTTGGCCTGCTCCGCGCTCAGGCAACTGAATCCGTCAGGAGTGCGGCCCGCGGTGCCGCAGCCGGTGCAGGAGAGGAAATTGCCTGCGTCACAGATGTCCGCCTGGATCGTGTTGACCCCGACAAAAAGCGTGTCAATGCTTACCGCCACCGCGTTACCGGTTGTGCCCGGCGCGCCGGAGCCGCTTCCCACGGCAAGGACAGCCGGCACGCAGGCATCCATTGACTCGTTGCAGTCGCAGTCTTCCAGCGACGGGTTGCAGTCCCTGCAGGGATAATCGGAGAAATAGCTGAAGCCGATATCGCAGCGGTTGTAGCTGCATCGCTCCACCCCGTTGCAATACAGGCCGTCATCGCACTGGGCATTGTCGGTGCAGGCGCAGGCGTCATTCGCTTCGTCACAGGTTGAAGAGGGCGGGCAGGGAGGTGCTGCTGCCTGGCAGGAGCCGGAAACACAGGTTTCGACGCCGTTGCAGAAAACGCCGTCATCACAATCCCCATCATTGGAGCATTCCGCGCAGAGATCATTATTCTCATCACAAATGCTCGAGGGCGGACATGGGTTGGTGCCCGGCAGGCAGAACTGGCCGTCGCAGGACTCGGTGCCATTGCAGTACAGCCCGTCATCACAATCTTCACCGCCAGAGCAGAGGCAGGCATTACTGGCTTCGTCGCATGATACTTTGCAGGGATTGCCGCCCTGGATGCAGGCGTCCGTCGCTTCATCGCATCCTTCCTCTCCGGTGCAGAAGAGACCGTCATCCGGGCAGGGGGTAAGCCCTGACTGGCAGGCGCCGCCGATGCAGATCTCAACACCATTGCAGAATAAGCCGTCGGAACAATCGGCATCAGCATTGCATTCATAGTAGCAGAAATTGCCGTTTAGAACACCCACATTTGAAAGCGGGCCATTCTCACCGGCGACCAGCACGTTTTCGGCGCGCAATTCAATGCAGCTGCCGGCAGGCCCCGCCTCTTCAAACACGCCGAACTTGAGCGCAAGAACAGGGCCCGAGCCCATATCAATCAGGTTGCCCCGGTTGGAAAACAGCAGCACCCGCACACACCCGTTGGCAAGCTCGTTGCTGACGCAATCGAAGTCAGCGCTTCCGCCCGTACGCGCGGGGGTTCGCAAGGTGGTATCGCATCCCAGGCGTATAAGGGTATTGTTCGCCTCGCAGAGATCCATGGACACACCCTTTACTTTAACGCCCGGGTTCGCCAGGCTCACTTCGACCGGTGATGCGCAGGATCCCGGATCTCCCGAAGCGTCGCCGACGGTAAGGGTTACCTGGGAGCGTGCCGCCGGCGGGAAAACGAGGGCAGTGCAGCAGGCAAGCACCATCATCAGTCCCACAATTCTATACGTCATCGCCATCACCTCATGATAGAAAGGTTTATTTATAAATAATAAAACTATTGTATAAGATTTCTCACGTTCGTTCGAAATGACATGTTTAACATCAATTGCCCATATGCTGAGGAGATCCCTATGCTGTCATTTCGAAGGAGTTGCGCAGCGACGATCCCCTGTCATTTCGAAGGAGTTGCGCAGCGGCGACTGAGAAATCTTCCATGATTTCATTGCATGAGATTTCTCACATCCGAGCCCCATGATAACAGCGCAAAGCGCTCTACTGTACATCGTCATTCCGCACCCGGAACTTGACCGGAGAATCCGGCAACTATGTCTTACTGGATCCTGCGATCAAGTCGCAGGATGACAAAACGCCTCTATGCACCCAATTATAGAAAACCGCCCTTTTCTCAGGGTCATTCTGCGGCTTGACCGCAGAATCCAGTCTTTTATCCCCTCCTCCCCCTCAAAAAATCCTTTTGAACAGGCAGTAGTCGCAGCAGTTGGCCCTCCCCTGGGCCATGTCAATAATAACCAGCACGTCGAGCATGTCTATGACCCCGTCGCTTTCGCAGTTGAGCGTGCCCGAGGGCTCCCCGCAGTAAGGCGGCATGCCGTTGGGCACGTCGCCGTGCTCAAGCTGGCAGGCGGTAGGCGTGCTGAGGCCTAAAACCATGTCAATGACTTCGAGCACGTCGTAGAGATCAACCGCATTGTCCCCGCATGTCGCGCAGTCCGGATCAAGGCAGTCCCGGGGATACACATCACCGCACGACTTGAAACAAAGATCCCCCGTTGACTGGCAGGCACAGAGCTCCTCATTAAATTGATCAGAGACCTGCCGGTTATCGGGCCGTACGCAGGTACAGCCGTCAAAGGCGTCTCCGCCTTCATAGATCACGTTAAACACCGGCCCCGAACCCTGCAAAATCAAGGATGCGGGGTTTGACGTATAAAGCAGCACCCTGCAGCAGCCGTCATCGAGCTCCGCGGCAAGGCAGGTAAAATCAAGCGCGCGATTGGAATCGCTGACGCAGCCGTTGCATACCACGCGGTCATCGCCGCCGTCACACGCGCAGAGATCAACGCTCAAAGCCCGCACCGTGTTATAGCGGTTCACCAGCTTGACCGGCACCATGAATGAGTCGCTCCCCTGCTGAATAACAATGTCTTGGGCATCGATGGTCACCTTGCCCAGTTCGAGCGCCACGCTGTCCGACCAGCCGTTGCAGGTGTCCGTCACCGTCACCGTGTATTCCCGGATCTCTTCCAGCTGGTCGCAGGATTCCCCCACCGTCAGTCGCGCCGTGCCGTTGGGATTTGCAACGATGCTTAAATACGGCTCGGCAGGGTCAATCGACCACACCAGGCACGCCGGATCAAGATTCACGCAGTCGCTGCAGATGCAAAAATCAACGATGTCCTCGCAGGTGAGCGAGAGCCCCCTTCTCCCCGGCCGATTGTATGCCGGGTCATCAATCGGCAGCCCCAGATCACAGGTCCCGCCCTTGTAAATCTCCCCCTGGCAGAGCGGGGATACCGTGGTGGTGGTTGGGGCAGTGGTTGTGCTTGTCGGCTGAGACGTGGTTGTCGTCGACACGGATGTGGTCGTGGTCGGAATAGTCGTCGATGCGGGCGTAGATGTTGTGGTGCTGGTGGTGATCACCGGAACCGAGCTGGTCGTCGTTGACACCGATGTCGTGGTGGTCGGCTCCGTCGTGGTCGTTGTCGGCTCCGACGTGGTGGTGGACGTGGTGAGTATGGAGCTGGTGGTGCTGGTCGTCTTTACGCTGGTGGTCGTGGTGAGCGGGCCGCCGCCGGGCGAGGAAAAAAAGCCGCTCATGCATTCCGACCCCTGATAGATGAAATCGGCCGCATGCAGCGCGAAATACTGGTCCATTGCGTTCGGCACAACGAAATCGGTGTAGAACAGGTTCTCGGTTTGATGGTAAATATCTATGACCAGTGGATTGACCCGGCTTGAGCCGTCTCCCCGGGCATCTATCTGAAACCGGCCGAATTCGCTGAACTGATAGTTTCCAAAGGTCCCTTTCCATTCCGGAGGCAGCGTCATCCTGATATCCGCCCAGAAGCTCGGACAGGTGTTTCTGTCGTTGCCCCGCCCAAAATCCTCTTTGAATTTTATCGCGTCGCTGCCATCGACATCCGCATCTTCTTCAAAATCACCATAGCAGGGCGCCTCGTCGGTACAGGGGTTTTTGATCGGATACCGCCCAAAATCTTCCTTGAAGACAAAGGCATCACTGCCGTCAACATCCTGGTCCCGGTCAAAATTACCTTCGCACTCGCAGGCGTTGCCGTATTTGTTGCCGGGAGGCGGGTAGGTGTCTTCTTGGGCCCGGCTGCAGAAACCGCCCGAGCCGCAGTCACTGTGGTTCATACAGGCGGCGCCGACCATTCCCCGGGTGCAGGTTCCGCTCTGCGGCCCGTTGGGGTGATTCACACAATTATCAACGCAGTCGGAAACCCCGTCCCCATCGGTATCGCCCCCGGCACAGTCGTCGGGCTGCGTGGACAGGGTGGTATTAAATCCGAAGCGCTGGATGCCAAAATTATTGCAGGGAGAAAGGATGGACTGATCGGCGGTCACCGTCATTCTGACCCCGCGCCGGCCGCCGTCGTAAATATAGCTTAAGGAAACGGTACCGTAGGAGATGCCATCGGGCAGCTCATTTGCTCCGTACAGATTGTATACCCATGGCTGTGCGATGACCGGAACGGCAGACGCGGACAACAGCAGGAGGCTTGCTGCCAGGCAGGTAACGGCAAGGATGCTTATCGTTTTCATGTTTCACGTACCTTGTGCTGCGTGGTGTTTCAACGACTTCTCAGTTTCTTGCGCCCCTCCTTCTGGTAACGCAGATCAGCCGGTTGGCAAGCCGGCCGACAAGCCGGTTAACGTTTCTCTCCCTTCATGTTGACAATCCAGAGGGTGCAGGGTTCAGGGCCCAGGGTGTAGGGCAAAAAACCCTGCAGCTATCTTCATTGTCCTCGTTTTGAACATTGGGTACTAGAATTTTGAATTTGTTTCGAATTTCGTACTTCGTGCTTCGGATTTAGCTTTAACCCTATACCATGTTCCTGTACCCTGTACCCTGTACCCTGTACCCTGCACCCTGTACCCTGTACCCTCCTTATGGATAGGTGCACCAGACCGTCGTAGTGCAGGCAGGACACGGGTTCTTGATGCTGCTCCGTCCAAAATCCTTCTTGAACAGGCTCGCGTCCGTGCCGTCCACATCCACATCACAGTCAAAGTCACCCTTGCAGGTACTTATGTTGGAGCAGGGGTTGAGGATCTTGCTTCTCCCGAAATCGATTTTGATCTTTGAAGCGTCCGTCCCGTCCACATCCGTATCGCAGTCAAAGTTGCCCTCACACTCGCAGGCATCGCCCAGGTTGTTCCCGCCGGGCGGGTAGCTGTCCTCCTGGCTGCTGCTGCAGTAGCTGCTCACCAGGCCGCAATCGCAATGTTCCAGGCAGCCCGATCCGGCAGCGCTCCCGGTAACGCAGATCCCGCCGTCCGGCCCGTTGGGTATACCCGGGCAGTTGTCCCCGCTGTCGGGAACGCCGTCACAATCGGCATCATCGGTGCAGCTGAAGCACGCGTTTGTTTCCTCGTTGCAGAGAAATATTGATCCGCAGGTATCGCCGGTGCCGACGCAAAACCCGCCGGAACAGCGGTCGGTGGTGGTGCAGAAAAGGCCGTCATTGCAGGTCACCACCCCGCTCGCCACATGGTTGCAGGATCCTCCGCTGCAGGTGTCAGTGCTGCAGGTGCTTCCCCGGGCGCAGTCCGCGTTGCCGTCGCAGGTAACCTCGAAATTTGCAAAGGGCGTGTCCACTGCCAGCGCGCCCAGCACATTGTCCCAGGGATCGATGACCAGCATGTTTCCTATGGAAACCCAGATATCCCCGGTATCGATAACCGGACACGCCTCTTCCATAGAGTAGTAATATGGTGGTGGTGTTTCAGAACCATTTTTACAAAGCTTGGTCCGATCAAAGCGATAGCAGCCGGCTGTCCCCGCTGAGCAGGTGTCGCCCTGCTGATAGCAGTCGATTCCGCAGCCGGGGCAGGCCGTTCCCCGCGTCCTGCAGGGGGACACATCAAACCCGATGTTGAAGATGGTCCTCATGGTTGAGCTGGGGTTAATGGGCGTTGCGCCGACCGGTGTCAGCACCGCGCTGGCACAGCCGTTGGACATTTCGTTCACCGTGCAGTCGAAGTCGGCATTAAAGGCCGCAGCCACGGTGCAGCCGGTCCCGATAAGATAATCGTTCTCATCGCACACCGTCATCTGAATGCCGCTCACGTAGTAGCTGGGGTTTTTCAGCTGCACGTTCATCTGCCGGTCGGCGGTCCCAATGGCCCCCGACCCGAACCCCAGGGCCATCTCCACCTCGCGGGCGCTGCAGCTATTGGTATCTTCATAGCATACATTGGGAGAGGCGCAGGGATCGCCCGCGTGGCTGCAGACCCCGCAGCTGCAGGTGTCGGCCCCGTTGCAGAAGATGCTGTCATCGCAGGAAGCGCTGTTATTGATGTGCCTGCAACTGCCGTCCGGTTCGCACCGGTCGTCAGTGCAGTCATTGGAGTCCACGCACTGGGCATCGACCAGGCAGGCGCACCGGTCCACATCCTCGGAACAGTTAAGCCCCTCGGCGGTGCAGGGATCGCCGATATGCTCGCACACGCCGAACAGGCAGTAGTCGTCGCCGTTGCAGAACTTGTTGTCCTCGCAGCTCTCGCCCGACCCAAAGCAGGTGCACTCATCGGTAGATTCAACGCAGGTGGCGTAAGGACAGGGGCTGCCGGCGTGGACGCATGAGCCGCTTCCGTCGCATATTTCATTCCCGTTGCAGAAGATGCTGTCATCCGTGCAAGCGGTCCCCGCCGGGTCAAAGCAGCTGTTGGTTGCCTCCTGGCAGCGGTTGCACTGGGTGCCCGGACAGGGATTGCCGGTGTGGGTGCAGGCGCCGCTTGAGCAACCATCGGTGCCGTTGCAGTAAAGGCCGTCCTCGCACTGGGTGGACTGGCTGCAGCTGTTGAAGGTGAAGCTCCCCGAAACCGGCGTAACCGTCAGGAGGCTTCCCAGTTCATCGTACACAAAGATGTTTTGCTGGTTTATCGCCCTGCTTTGCCCGGCGGGCGCGCCGGCTGAGACGTTATATCTGATGGTCATTACCGACCCGTTGCCGGTGGGAATAAATCCGCCGGGGGGCGTATTCAAAATAATCCGCGCGCAACCCGACGGCAGCTGGACCACGCCGCAGCTAAACCCGTCGCTGCTTCGGGTGGTAGTATCGCACCGGAGCACATCCAGGTAATTATCTACATCGCACACCTCCACCTGCACCTTGCGAACCGGGTCAGTGGGGTTGCTCAGGTTCACCGCAACCGCGTTATTATGAGATCCGCGGTATCCGGTGCCGCTGCCCACCGAAAGGGTTACCTGCGCCTGGCTTAACGATGCAGACAGGAGAAATACGGAAATAAATATGAACGCTTTCCTGACCATGCAACCTCTCCTTTTTTGGCTTTTCACATCGAGCCCCCCATCCCCTGTCATTTCGAAGGAACCGGCGACCCCACCCCTTGTCATTTCGAAGGTGCCGGCGGCGACCCCACCCCCTGTCATTTCGAAGGAGTTGCGCAGCGACGACTGAGAAATCTTCTAAGATTTTATTGTATAAGATTTCTCACATCCGTTCGAAATGACATGTTTAACATCAATGGCCTATATGATTAGGAAATCCTATTTTGTCATTTCGAAGGTGCCGGCGGCGACCCCACCCCTGGTCATTTCGAAGGTGCCGGCGACCCCACCCCTGTCATTTCGAAGGAGTTGCGCAGCGACGACTGAGAAATCTTCTAAGATTTTATTGTATAGGATTTCTCACATCCGTTCGAAATGACACGTTTAACATCAATGGCCTATATGATTAGGAAATTCTATTTTGTCATTTCGAAGGTGCCCATCCCCCCTGGTCATTTCGAAGGCGCCGGCGACCCCACCCCTTGTCATTTCGAAGGTGCCGGCGACCCCACCCCCTGTCATTTCGAAGGAGTTGCGCAGCGACGACTGAGAAATCTTCTAAGATTTCCCCTGTCATTTCGAAGGAGTTGCGCAGCGACGACTGAGAAATCTTCTAAGATTTCATGTATAAGATTTCTCACTTGTTCCACACAATTTTACCGTCCACCAGCTTGGCGGCTGCCGGCTTGTCACACACGATCTCGGCAATCGCGCCTTTCCCCGCGGCAATCTCCACCCCGGCAGTGGATAGGATGATCACCTTGCCGTTTTTTTCGTTGAACTTGGCCAAGAAGCCCTTGGTCCGGTCGGTCGTGCGCACTTCGCTAATCTTTGCATCGGTAACGGCAAACTGAATAGCCCGCACCGGCACATCATTTTGCAGGTCGACGTTCGCAACCCCCTTGGCGCCCGGCACCAGCTTTACTGATGGTTCCTTCACACCTGCCGCTTTTGCCGCGGGTTCACCCGCCGGCTTTATGGCAGGTTCCGCCGGTCCTTTTGCCTTTGCCGCGGGTTCACCTGCCGGCTTTGTGGCTGGTTCACCCGCCGGTTTTGTGGCGGGTTGCGCGGCCATTGCTGCGGAGTAAAAATAAATGCCGGTACATACTGTAAGTCCCACAATTAATGCTAACGCAGAATACTTTCTTGCCATCCGGTCACCGCCTTGCTGTTGAGAGGTTCTGGAGTTGAAACAATTGATTGCCTTGCTTAATAAACGTTCATCGTTTGATTTGGGACGATTATTTTTAAAGATTTCTCAGTCGTCGCTGTGCAACTCCTTCGAAATGACAGGTTGTGTTTCATGCCGTTTAAATTTGTTCTTCTACTCCTGTGACAGGCATCCTGCCTGTCCTTGTGCGTCATTTCGACCGAAGGGAGAAATCTTCTATCATTTGAAAGATTTCCCTGTCGCTCAAGCTTTTTCGAAATGACAGCTGTCTTTCAAATAGTCGCGGCTGAAAGCCGCTCCTACCGGATATAATTCCTCGACATGATGATTGCAAATCTTTAACATATTTACTGCGCGGCCTCAAGAGGCCGGGGAAATAATAAGCCATTCCTGTTCACACAGGATAAACTCCACGCAATAACCTCGTTTTTGGAAAAGACTGATAACAAATTATAAAAGAGCATGCTTTAACATGACCAGCCTGGCAGAAGGCGATCTGCCTACTGCCAGGCTGGGTTAATGGTTACTTACTGACGATGAACGTGCTTAGAAAATCTGGCCGAACAGGCAGTAGTCGCAGCAGTTCATCTTGCCCAGGGCCTTGTCGATCATGACCAGCACATCAAAAATGTCGATGTCGCCGTCAGTCTCGCAGTTGGGCGTTCCGCTCGGATTGCCGCAGTACGGCGGCATACCGTTGGGCACATCACCGTTGCCGATCTGGCACACGGTCGCAACCTGCAGGTTCAGAATGATGTCAACCGCTTCGAGGATATCAAAGAGGTCGATCACGCCGTCACCGCAGCAGTTCACTGCGCCGCAGTCGCCACCCAGGCAGTCCTGAGGATAAATATCACCGCAGGTCCTGAAGCAGACTTCGCCAGGTTGCGTGCAGGGGCACAGCTCTTCGTTGAACTGATCCGATATTTTGATGTTGATCGCGCACATATCGATGCACGCCGCATCACCACAGGGCTCAACCTCAGGTCCGGCTGAATACAGAACCTGGGCGATGGTGCCTCTGCCCTGCTCAATGATTGCCGCCGGGTCGGTGGCATACAGAACCACTCTGCAGCTTCCGTCCGCCTGCTCATTGGCTGAACAGGTGAACTCAAGGGCGCGGCTGCTGTCGATCACGCACTGCGTGCATACCAGGTTGTCCGCCGGATACGCGGTATCGCACTCGGCGATGTCCAGGGTAATGGCGCGCACTGCATGGTTGGGGTTGATCAGGTTGATGTCAAGCGCTGCCGACTCGGTGTTGGGCTGAACGGTGGTCTCACCGATGTCCACGATGATCTGACCGATGTCGATCTCAACGCTGTCTTCGCTGCCGCAGCAGGTATCGGTTACCGTGACGGTTTCGGTCACGATCTTGTCCATCTGGGTACAGATGTCGCCGACTTCCATTCTCCAGCAGCAGTCGTCGATCTGGGTAATGGTGCTGCCCGAAATATTCGGCTCGATTGACCATACCAGGCAAGCCGGATCGAATGCTTCGTTGGTGGAGCACACGGTGAAGTCGATGATGTCTTCACAGGTGGCGGCAAGACCGCGTCTTCCAGGCCTATTGTAGGCAGGATCGTCAATCGCTTCGCCGGGGCATTCCCTGCCCAGCGCGATCGTGGTCTCGCAGGTTGAACCGGGATTGATCACGACAGCCTGGGTGCAGACAACCGGTTCGCCGGTGTTGATGTTGGTGTTGGCGGTATCGGTCACCGTGATTACGCAGTTATCTTCATCCGCTCCGGTGAAAGCAGGCACGCTTACCAGACCGGTGTTGGCATCAATGGTGGCGCCCGACGCACCGGGACCGGTACAGGCGATCGCAAACGTATATGCCGACGTGTTGGCGCAATCAGCAAGGACAACCGGGGCCGCAGCATACGGCGAGGTTACCGGATCGGTCGCAAGGGCATCTATTGCTGCCGCACCGGTAATATCGCATTCGCATGCAGGAGCAAGGACGGTCGCTGCAACATTCAGTGTTTCAATCTGGGGATCATACACAACCGATGTGTCGTTAACCCAGGTATCAAAAGCCGGAACCGTGTCAATGGCGATGGTGACGGGCGTCATGCCAGTCGTGGCCAGTCCACAGAACTCTATATCACAAATCGGTATGGTGGCTCCGGGAGCGAAACCCGCCAACTGGGAAGCCGCAACAAACAAGCCACCCTCATATCCGGTAGGATCTTCAACAATCGTTGTTCCGCCGGCGTCCCACGGCGGGACAGCCAAGGTAACGGTGCCGAAGTCAATTGAAGCCCCTGCGTCCGACGTGGTCAAAAGGAAACCGCCGGACACGAGAACCCCGGTCATGCCTGTCTGATTCAAAGTTAACGTTCTTGTTTCACATTCGCCCACAGCCAGATCCAGCGGTCCGCCGGAGAGGCTGTATGAAATTTGCGCAAAGGCCTGCCCTGCCGAGAGGGCAACAACCACTGCAAATACGGCTATTAAAAGTTTTTTCATTCTCACACCTCCTGATTAATTTTTAACTTCCGGCCGAAGGCCCCAATGCCCCCGACCTCACCTCCACACTGCTGAAACACTGTTGCTGCTTCATCACCTCCTTTCCTGAAACTATCGCTTTTTGACCATCACCCCCTTTCAGTTGAAAATAACCTCAATTCCCGGGTTATTATGGTTAAGCCCCGCCCGCTCCTGAGGACAGGATCGGGCGGGGGAATAAATTTTAATAGAAGTAGCCGGCTTCCGGACACGGATTCTTCAAACCACTCCTGCCGAAGTCGGTCTTGAATTTTGAAGCATCTCCACCGTCCACGTCCACGTCAAAGTCAAAGTTACCTTCGCAGAACGTAAGGTTGGTGCCGGCATCCACGCTGCTCACCAGATTGCCATCGCCGTTGGGTACCACATCGGAGATGTTGAAGTAGGTAGTGCCGTCGCCAAAGTCATCTTTGTCGGTGGTTTCGGCGTCAGCATCGGTCCATATGCTGAGCTGCCACTTGGTGGTAGCCGGGTCAAGCGCATTGGTGTAGTCGAACTTCTCGCCATAATATTCGGCTTCATTATTCACGTACACCAGCAGCGTCGCCCAGGGGAAGGTAATGCTCCGCTTGGTGGCCTGAGTCATAAATACGGTAGGATCGGAAAAGCCTCTCAGCGCCCCCACGGTATCAGTGGTGCCGGAGCCTCCGGTTACAACAAAATATTCACCGAAATGCCTTGCCCTCTCGATACTACCCTCCACGGTGCAGTCCTTACATATGGACATGTTTGACCCTGCCGGCTGATCCCGGTTAAGGGCTATGATCTGCACATCTATGCCCGCGGTTGTCTTGCATGGGCAGGGTGTAACCGGGATACCGGTCATGCTCAAATTTCCGCCCGTGCCGCTGCTGCTGTCAACATCTGCTTCAAAAATCATGATGGCGCCGATGTTGGGCGTGGCGGTATAGGAAACTTTCAACACATCCTGGTTCGGAACAGGTTCCAGCTGTTCCGCCTGGGCCGCGAGAATATCCGTCGGCCCGGTGCCGATTTTATCGTTGGTTGAATCTGTAACAACAGCTGCTGAAGACACACCGGCCATGCCCAGAACCACTGCCAGGCCCATCAAGCATACAATAAATTTTCTCATTTCTTCTCCTCCATTTCTTTGCTCATCAAAATATTTGATGATCGAACCATTAAAAAAAAATTTTACTGAAATCGCGATTTCTTTCTTGCTGCTGTTGTACTGCTGGTTCTCAATCTTATGATACTGCTGCTACTTGAAACATTCTTATGCTCCCAGTTCGTATCGCTGTCGGCATCACCTCCTCTCCTCTATAACCCCTGTTTCTTTCCGGTCTCCACATAAAAAAACCGGGTTGACTTTTTCAGGACAGATAATCTGCAACCCGACTTCCCCTGAGGGGATCGTAGCTTTGCGTCCCCCGGTTACCCGGGGTTTGCCCTTTCGATTATTGCACGCTATGGATCTTTTTTGTCCTGATGCTTTCTATTATGTTTTGGCGCTGCCGTCAATAAAAAAAACCGGCGATTTATCTGAAACGGCGTCTTAAGGATAATGCCACTTGTGCCTTTTCAAATAAAGCTCCGGTTTGATAATTCCGCTTAATGAAGATGGTCAGCATAATACACACCCAGCTCATTATAATGAAGCCACCATCACTCATGATTGCCATAGCAACCTTCGACCTGCATATTACATTATATTATTCAAATCTTGTCAAGTGTTTTTTTGTGCGCACAGAATTTATTGTATTACAAAAAACTTGGACACGAAAAAAATCATCACCGTTTCTGAAGTGACATCTTATCATTGCTATTGAGATTGTACCGTATAAATATATTCTCTTTTTTTAAGGCGTGTCTTTCTTTTATTGTCAATTTAACCATAATATCGAAATTATGTCAAGAAAATTTTCAATTTTTTTATATTATAAATCGCGAATGGTTGTTCCTATATATACAACAAATGGAGCATTGGAGGGGCATGGCGGGTTATTAATTATAGTACTATGGCAACAATTGTAAGGGTATCTCGAATTAATGCCTTTCCCGGTTCTTTTGAGGGAGCGCATATTGCCCCTGTCATTTCGAAGGAGCTGCGCTGCGGCGACTGCACACAGCGACCGGTTATTTCGAAAAAGCGGGAACGCCCCCACCTGTCATTTCGAAGGAAGCGGGAACGCCCCCACCTGTCATTTCGAAGGAGCTGCGCTGCGGCGACTGAGAAATCTTCCATGATTTTATTGTATAAGATTTCTCACGTTCGTTCGAAATGACAGAAAGGGAGGATTCGAAATGACAACAACAACACATACCAAATCCGGACGCGACGGAGCGCGTCCCTCCAAATCATTAATCCAGGTAGGAGCAGCTTTACGCCGCGATCATCATCAGCAGGCCCTGTCCCCCCACCTGTCATTTCGAAGGAAGCGGGAACGCCCCCACCTGTCATTTCGAAGGAGCTGCGCTGCGGCGACTGAGAAATCTTCCATGATTTTATTGTATAAGATTTCTCACGTTCGTTCGAAATGACAGCGATCATCATCAGCAGGCCCTGTCCCCCCACCTGTCATTTCGAAGGAGCTGCGCTGCGGCGACTGAGAAATCTTATCCCTCCCTCCGCTGCAACAGGCGCCCGGCCCCAGAAACAATTCTTGTTAAAGCTTCAGCATCTGTGTTATATATCCTGCATGAATCATAACCTCGTGCTTGTCAATCCGCCCATCACGCTGGAGGAGCGCTACGGCAGCTTCGCATCCGTGGGCAGCCAGGCGCCTCCCCTCGGCCTTTGCTACCTGGCATCATCCGCCGGGAAACGGGGATATGCGGTCAAGATCATTGACGCCCCCGCGCTTTCCCTCGACCTCCCCCGCACCCTTGGCGCCATATCTCACGCCGGCGCCGGGGCCATCGGCATCACCGCGTCCACGGTTTCCTTCAACCGGGCCATCGAACTGGCAAAGGCAATCAGGCAGGCAGGGATGAACGCCCCCCTTATCGTGGGCGGGCCGCATGTATCATCCCTGCCGCGGGAAACAATGGAAGAGTGTCCTGAATTTGATATGGGGGTAATAAACGAGGGTGAACACACCATCTGCGACATCCTCTCCGCGTTACAGTCGGGAGGTAACGTCGGGGACATCCCGGGCATCGTGCACCGGAACGGCGCTGAGGTCATACTGTCTCCCCATAGGGACAACATAGCGGACCTCGATGCACTCCCCTTCCCCGCCTGGGATCTGCTGCCCAACCTGGCAAAGCACTACAAGCCGTCACCGCACAGCTACCGGCGGCTTCCTTCCTCATCGCTGATGAGCTCGCGGGGATGCAACGGCGCCTGCACCTTCTGCGCCCGGCCCTTCATGGGCGATAAATACCGCGCCCACAGCGCGGAATACACCGTTGCCATGGTGGACCACCTGGTCAAGGTGTACGGAATAAAGGACATCATGTTCTATGACGACAATTTCCTGCTCGACAAGAAGCGGGTCACCGCCATTTGCGAGGCGCTGCTGAAGAAGGATTACAGCATCAGCTGGTCCTGCCTGGCCAGGCCGGAAGTGACCTCGGTGGAGATTTTCGGACTGATCAAGAAGGCGGGATGCTGGCAGATCGCCTACGGCGTGGAAAGCGGGGACCAGGGGATTCTTGACACCATCAAGAAAAGGGTGACCCTGGAACGGCTGACCGAGGTAATACGCAAGACCAACGAGGCAGGAATCCACTCCCGCGGCTACTTCATGATCGGCTGCCCGGGCGAAACCGCCGAATCCATGGAAAAGACCACCCGCTTTACCCGGGAAAGCGGGCTCAAGGATTTCCATGTCACCTTCTGCACCCCCATGCCCGGCGCCGAACTCTTCGACACCGCCCAACAATACGGCACGTTTGAGAGGAACTGGAAAAAGCTGGGGTTCTGGGACCCCGTCTTCATCCCCAAGGGCATGACCAGGGAGCAGCTCATTGAAGCGCACCGGCGCATGTACCGGAAATTTTACCTCCGTCCCCGGACGTTTTTTCGCTATGTCATGAAATTATTGTTTACCAGTCCGCGCAGCATGGTCGATACGGTTAAGGCAGGCTTTTACGTTGCCAAGTATGCCCTGGGGGGATTTATCAGGAAGCGGCTGACATAGGGAGGTTGCATGAAGAAAGTGTACATCAGGTCAAACGGATGCATCGACAACCTGCTCGAGGGCAAGTCCTTCCGGAGTTATTTTCAGGAGAACGGCTGGGAAATTGTCGATGACCCGGCGCAGGCGGACATGATCATTGCCAACACCTGCGCCTACGACAAGAAGCATGAAGACATTTCGGTCTCCGACATCGAGGAGCTGAAAAAGTACAAGAACGCGCAGCTGGTGGTGACCGGGTGCCTGCCCAAAATAAACAAGGAGCGGATGGACACGGTTTTTGACGGAATCGCTTTCGGGCCCAAGGAGCGCGGTCAGATCAAGGAGATCATCGGCGGCACGGGCGACATAAAATGGAAGGACCAGCACACCATTTCCGAGCAGGACATCGGCCAGCTCCCGCACCGAAAAATCGTCCACCAGGTGACCAAGCTCCGAAAGATCGCCAACAAGTATACCGATCTGAACATTCTTCCCAACTTCGAGATCGCCGATCTCACCGGCGACCAGGACAGCTACTTCCTGGTGCTGGGAGAGGGCTGCCTGGGCAATTGCTCATATTGCGCCATCAGGACGGCCAAAGGCCGGCTGCAGAGCAAGCCGCTTCCTGAAGTGCTGGAAGACTTTAAGGCGGGCCTTGCGGCGGGCCACCAGCGGTTTATCCTCACCGCCGACGATACCGGCGCCTACGGGCAGGACCTGGGCACCGACATCGCCACCCTGGTTGAGGAGCTTTTGAAAATAGACGGCGATTACATGCTCAACATCTACCACCTGGAAGCGAACTGGCTCATCAAGTACCGGGACCGCCTCATTCCCTGCTTTCAGACCGGCAAAATCGACGCCGTCTTCTCCCCCATACAATCCGGAAGCAACCGCATCCTCAAGGCGATGCGGCGCCCGTACACCCGCGAAGAATATATCGAGTGCATCAGCGCGCTTCGCAGGGAGGTCCCCTCCTTGAAAATCTGGAACCAGTTTATCATCGGATTCCCCGGGGAGACCGAGGATGATTTTGAGCAGAATCTCACGCTGCTCGATGAGGTTCCCTTCAACCTGATCCAGGCATTTGCCTATTCCGACCGTCCCGGGAGCGACGCCTCCAAAATGGACCATCACGTCCCGGAAGCGGTGATGAACCGGCGGCTGAAGAAAATAAACCGGAAGATCTTTCTCAAGGTCAACCTGAAAAAGCTGAAGCCGTTCGGGAAGCGGTCGTAAACCGCCGGACCTTCAACGCGGGGCGCCGCAATGGATGAGCTAAGCCTGGATGAACGATGCAACCGCTTCTGGGAGGAGTGTGACGGCTGGGTGAGCGCGCGTCTCACCCGCATCAAACGGGATGGCGCGGACCCGGGCGAGGATATCGCAGCCCAAATTGAAGGCGGCGTTGAGGCAGCCGTGACCGCGCTGCTTGAGCAGTGTGTCGAGCGCTATGGTGAATCGTTTGACCCGCGGGTGCTGACCGATCTCCATCGCCTCTATTTTGAACTGGCATTACAGGAGCACGGCATAGGCAGTGCGGAAGACCTGCACCGCTATAAAGATAACGGCATGATCGGACTTTCAGTCGCCCGCGGCGCCATGCTGCCGGACAATGCCCTGCTGCTCATGGAGATAAACCGGGCGCATGCGGAAAAGAAGGGCGGCAACGAAGACGCGGTCTGCGAGGACTGCATCTGCGGCAAAAACCAGGGCGGCTAGCGGCCGCTTTTTTATTTTGTCATTTCGAACGAACGTGAGAAATCTTGCGTATTGCTTCCGTCGGGGCAGACCCGCATGTCTGCCCTCCATGTGGCCGTAACAAAGGGCACACACATGGGTGTGCCCCTACAGAGACATGACAGGGGCGGGGACCTCGGCACCCTGCGCAGCGGCTCCATCGATCGTAAGGTGATTTTTCAGGAGCACTTTTTATTATGTACAGGCAACGATGCAGCGGATGATCACGGCGAATGACAATCGTGGCAGCCGGGCGGCTCGTTCCCGTAGCTGCGGTTGAGATCATGGCAGGTGTTGCACACGGATGCCTGCGCCGTCACCGAGTCGTGGCGAAAAGACCCATGGGTCCAGCCCGGAGGTGATTTGCTGCCCGAAGGGCCGAAGTGGCACACAGAGCAGTCGGTAGCGGGATCATGGCATGCAGCGCAGCTCAGTTGGCTTGTGCCGTGAAAGTCGGGGCTGGTCTTGTTCAGCCACGGCTCTCCCACAAAATGATCCTCCGGCAGCCGGTAGTTGCACCATGCCCCCGCCACGCAGGTCGCGCAGGGATTGCTGATCGAGCTCCTGCCGAAGTCCCTTTTGAACAGCGAGGCATCGCTGCCGTCACAGTCCCGATCGCAGTCAAAGTCCCCCGCGCAGGTATCGTCGCCGCTGCAGGGATCGACCAGAACGCTTCTTCCATAATCAGATTTAAACAGGACCGCATCGCTCCCGTCGCAGTCGGCATCGCAATCAAAATCCCCTTCACATTCGCAGGCGTCTCCAATGCCGTTGCTTTGGGGAGGATAGGTATCCTCCTGGCCCGGATTGTACCGGTCGGGACAATTGTCCATGACACCGGTCAGCCCGTCTCCGTCACTGTCGGACGCCACGGTCACGCTGATGCTTAAGGCGGCTATGGTAAAGAAGCCCGCGCTTCCCTGCAGGTTGCCCCGGCTGTCCCGGGCGCGGGCGCTGATCACATAGTCGCCCGCCGACGCCTCCCAGCCGAACTCCCACAACTTCCAGGCATTGGGAACAAAAGTGCTCAGGAGCTGCGCCGGCACCCAGGTTGCCCCGCCGTCGAAACTGATATCCACGCCGCTGATTTCCCCGCCGTCACCGACCACCGCCATGCCGGAAATGACATGGCGGCCGGCAGCCAGCATGGCGCCCTCCCGGGGGTTTAAGAACTGGGCATGCAGCGGTATGGGGGAAAAGCTGTTGCCCGGCGGAGCGGCGCTCACTTCAAGCCGCTCCAGCCACTGCACCCAGGAGGCCCCGATGTCGCCCGGCAGAACCAGCCGCAGGGGGTAGCCCTGCAGCAGGGGCAGCGTCACCCCGTTCATGCGGTATGCCAGGAGATCATCTTCCCTCTGAAGAATCTCCGCCAGGCTGAAACTTACCCGGTACCCATCTATGCAATGGAAGACAACCGACCGGGCCCCGCTGAGCGGGCCCGCTTCTTCAAGCAAAGCACGGAGCGGCACGCCGGTCCACTCGGCATTGCCCGCCAGGATTCGGGGATCAAAGGGGTCGCCCAGGCAGACCAGCGTCGCCATGGTCGTCGTCGCAGGATAGTTCATGAGCGAAGCCATGGTGAGTTCGAGCGGGGAGGCAACCTCCCCGTCAACCGTCAGCCGCCAGTCGGCGGGTATGGTCGGAACCCCGTTGTTGTTGGCGACAAAGAATTGATCAACCGGGGTGAGCGCGGGCGGCTCAAGCTCATACGAATCCGAAGGCACGCAGCCGACGATAACCACTGCCAGCGCCGATGCACAAATCCACCGCGTCATGGACGGTGACCTGCCCTTGCATAATTTCATTGAGGTTTCTCCGGGAATGACGATACGCACTGTAGTGCTGTTTTGATCAATCAGGTAACATTTTTTTTGAGCAGGCGCAAGGGGGGCGCCGGTCTTCCATAATACTATTGACAGCCCTCTCGCTTTTCCTCTATTCTTAAGCCATTGCGGAGGGTCACATTGTAAATGAAACAACCGGATTCCCCGATCACGTCGGGGAATGAGCGGAAAAGAAACAGGTTCTCGCAATGAACGGAGGGGCGCACTCCGTTGCGTCCGTTTATTGTTGGCGGCCATGACAGAGCATGACCCTCCATGCCTGTCATTGCGAAGGAGCTGCGCAGCGGCGACTGCACACGGCGACAGGTTATTTCGAAGAAGCGGGAGCGCCACCCCCCCTGTCATTTCGAAGGAGTTGCGCAGCGACGCCCCCCTGTCATTTCGAAGGAGTTGCGCAGCGACGCCCCCCTGTCATTTCGAAGGAGTTGCGCAGCGACGACTGAGAAATCTTCTATGATTTTATTGTATAAGATTTCTCACATTCGTTCGAAATGACAGGGAGGAGGGTTCGAAATGACAGGGGGGAGAGTTCGAAATGACAGGGGGGAGAGTTCGAAATGACAGGGGGGAGAGGTTCGAAACGACAGGGAGGAGGGTTCGAAATGACTGGGGAGAGGGTTCGACATGCCATGATGAGAACCTTCATTCATGCTACTGAAACATAATTCATTAATTGATGTGGATCCTGCGATCAAGTCGCAGGATGACGGCTCTTTGCGTCGCAGAGTATGACCGCTCTCGGCATCGCAGAGTATGACCGCTCTCGGCGTCGCAGCGCATGACCGCTCTCGGCGTCGCAGCGCATGACCCTCCATGCCTGTCATTTCGATGGAGTTGCGCAGCGACGACTGAGAAATCTTCTATGATTTTATTGTATAAGATTTCTCACGTTCGTTCGAAATGACAGGGGGAGAGGTTCTAAATGACAGGGGGAGAAAATACAAAAACCTTACTTTCACGGTCATTCTGTGGCTTGACCACAGAATCCAGTTGCTCTATTTTAGTGGATCCTGCGATCAAGTCGCAGGATGACGGCTCTTTGCATCGCAGAGTATGACCGCTCTCGACATCGAAGCGCATGACCGCTCTCGGCGTCGCAGCGCATGACCCTCCATGCCTGTCATTTCGATGGAGTTGCGCAGCGACGACTGAGAAATCTTCTATGATTTTATTGTATAAGATTTCTCAC